>Ga0210390_10000173_pt1 | contig 69450 bp, 57 predicted proteins | sample IncBWH11OmetaG_FD_161050 | JGI IMG/M metagenome (GOLD analysis project Ga0210390, IMG submission 161050) | Forest soil microbial communities from Barre Woods Harvard Forest LTER site, Petersham, Massachusetts, United States - Inc-BW-H-11-O ...
TCGATCAGCCGCACCTCATGCCCGTCCGCGATCAGCGCCGCCGCCACCCGCTCCAGGCCCAGCGGCTCCAGCCGCAAGAAGATCTCCGAATACATCAGCGCACTGGGATGAACCAGCAAAACACGCACCAGGCAGCCCCCCGTCGCTCAGCGGAGCCGGAGCCGGAGCCGGCATCTCCGCACGGTAGGTACAGCTTCGCCGTGGCGCCGACGGCTCGCGTCCCCCAAGCTGGTAGTGCTAAGCCGGGCACAGCGAGTGGTTTATCGCATACGGAAGGGAAGGAAGAGGTAGAGCGGAGGTCACGCGAGATCTTCATCGAAGACACCAATCAGCGTGGACTGATGGACAGGTATGTGGGTACCGGGTCCCGTCTGCTGGGGCGGCACCAGGAATGCGAGACGATTGACCGCCTGCTCGCGGCAGCCTGCCAGGGGTCGAGCGTCGCGTTGATGCTGCGTGGCGAACCGGGGATCGGCAAGACCGCGCTGTTGGCGCACACGGCACGAAACGCCGGGGACATGCGGGTCGTCCGGGCGAGCGCCGTCCAGTCCGAGCAGGAGCTGGAATACGCCGCGCTGCATCAGCTGCTCGTTCCGTTCCTCGGGGCGCTCGACGGCCTGCCTGAGCCGCAGCGGGAGGCGCTGGCGTCGGCGTTCGGGCTGGTCGCGGGGGCGCCGCCGGACCCGTTCCTGGTCGGCAGCGCCGCCTGGACGATGATCACGGAAGCGGCGCTCGAGCGGCCGGTGCTCTGCATCGTCGATGACGCGCAGTGGCTGGACAAGGCTTCGGCCGACGCACTGGGGTTCGTCGCGCGCAGGCTGTCCGCCGACCCGGTGGGCATGCTGCTCGCGATCCGCGACGACGAGCAGCAGCCGGCGTTCGAGGGCCTGGCCGAGCTGCCACTGGCCGGCCTGCCGGACGACGCGGCGCATGACCTGCTGGTGAGCGGCGTGGAGCCGGGCCGACGGCTGGACGAGGGTGTCGCGCGGCGGATCCGCGTCGCTACCGCCGGCCATCCGCTGGCGCTGATCGAGCTGAGCCGTCGGCTGTCGGCGGCCGAGTTGGAGGGCACGCTGCCGTTGCCGGAGCCGCTGCCGGTCGGCGAACGGCTCGAGTCGGCTTTCCTGCACCGGGTGCGGGCGTTCCCGCCAGCGGCCCGTACGTTGCTGCTGCTCGCCGCGGCGGAGCCGTCAGGAGAATCCGGCCTGCTCTGGAGCGCGGCGCAGCGGCTGGGGGTCGAAGCCCGGGCCGCCGATACCCCGGGACTTGAGCGGGTCCTCCGGTTTGATCCGTATTTGTCCTTCCGGCATCCGCTGATGCGGTCAGCCGTTTACCACGGCGCGGCGGCCAGCGAGCGCAGGCGAGCACATGAGGCGCTCGCGGCGGCCAGCGCCGCGGTTCGTGATCTCGATCGCCGTGCCTGGCACCTGGCCGCCGCGGTCGGCGGCACCGACGAGAAGCTGGCCAGTGAACTGGCGCGCTCGGCCGACCGAGCTCGCGCCCAGGGCGACTGGGGCCGCTGTGCGGCGTTCCTCGAGCGCGCCGCCATGCTGACGCCAGACCGGGCCAAGCGCGCCCGGCGCACGCTCGCCACCGCCGAAGCCAGGCTCAACGCCGGCGACCTGGGTGTCGCCGCCGCGCTCGTGGAGCGCGCCGGGCCGTATCTGGACGACCCGTTGAGCCGGCTGCGGGCGGAACGGCTGCGGGGAGCGGTGCGGGTAGTGCTCGGCAAGCCCGCGGAAGCGTCCCCGATCCTGCTCGACGCGGCCCGGGAATTGCAGCGGCTGCATCCCGGTCAGGCGTGGGAGACGCTGCTCGAAGCGTTCGAGGCGGCAATGGCCGCCGGACGGTTCGCGAGAGGGGCGGGCGTCACCGAAGTCCTGCAGGCGGTCCGCGCGGCGCCGCACCCCGACGACGCCCACGCGAGCGCCGCCGGGCTCGCTCTCGACGGGTTCGCCGCCCTGGACGAACACCGGGACCGGGCCGGGATCGCCCGGCTCCGCGAGGCGATGGCGGTCGCCGCCGCTCAGCAGGCCCTGGGCGGCGTCCCCGGCAGCGAGGACAGAGAGCAGCTGCGCTTCGTCTACATCGCCCCGCTGGCCGCCTACGAGTCTCTCGACGACGCGGCATTGCACGCTAGCTGCGCCCGGGGAGTGGCCAAGGCGCGCAGCCACCGCTCGCCCACCGGGCTAGCCTGGGCACTCGGGCTGCTGGCCTACTCCGAGGCGCTAGCCGGGCGCTTCGCGGCCGCTGAGACGGCGGCCGCCGAGGCCAGACGGCTGATGGCCTCGACCGGGGTGGCCGACGACCTGCGGACAGGAATCAGCGAGCTAACGGTGCTGGCGTGGCGCGGACGCGAATCGGCGGCCCGTACCCTCGCCGCGGCCCGGCTGCGCGAGGCGACACAGGCGGGATACGGCTTCGTCATCGGCTTCACCGCGACCGCGCTGACCGTGCTCGAACTGGGCATGGGCAACTACCAGGCCGCGCTCAGGCACGCCATGAACGCGTCCTGGGACGGCATGCCGGCCGAAGTGGAGCTGCTGCCCGAACTGATCGAGGCGGCCGTCCGCTGCGGGGCGGTCCCGGAAGCCACCGCGGCCCTGGAGAAGTTCGCCCCCCGCGCGCGCGCCGCCGGAACCCCCTGGGCGCTTGGCATGCTGTCGCGTTCCCAGGCGCTACTGGCGCCAGACGATGAGGCGGACGAACTGTACCGCGGCGCCATCGCGCACCTGGGGCGCAGCCGGATCGTGCCGCAGCTCGGACGTGCCCACCTCATCTACGGCGAGTGGCTGCGCCGCCAGCATCGCCGCCGCGACGCGCGGGACGCCCTGTACAGCGCCTGCGACATCCTGGACAGCATCGGCGCCGAGGCGTTCGCCGGGCGGGCACGGGTGGAGCTGCTCGCCACGGGCGAGCACGTCAGCAAGCGTGGCACCGCCGCCGCCGTCATCACCCAGCTCACCCCGCAGGAATTGCGGATCGCCGGCCTGGCCAGCGCGGGTGCCTCTAACCGGGAGATAGCCAGCCAGCTGTTCATCAGCGCGAACACCGTCGCCTATCACCTGCGGAAGGTGTTCAGGAAACTCCAGGTCACCAACCGGGCGGCGCTGGCCCGGGTCCTTGAACGCTATCAATTCTGAGGACGCGAACGTGCACGCCGATGACGTAGCGTGACTGACGCCATGGACGCATCCCCGCACTCCCGCGGCCGGCCCGGCGTCGCCCTCGTGACAGGGGCGTCGTCGGGAATAGGAGCTGCGGTGGCAGACTGCCTCGCCGCCAGCGGCTGGCGGCTGCTGGTGTCAGGCCGTGACACCGGCCGCCTCGAACAGGTAGCGGCCCGTACGGGTTCGGTGCCGCTGCCCGCCGACCTCATCACCACGGCCGGAGTGAATCAGCTGGCCAGCGCCGCCCTGGAGGCGGCCGGACGGGTAGACCTGCTCGTGGCCGGTGCCGGGGTGGGCTGGTACGGCCCGTTCACCGCGATGCCGCCGGGCAAGATCGAAGAGATCTTGATGGTCGACCTGGTCTCGGCCGTCGAACTGGCCCGGCTGCTGCTGCCGCAGATGCTGGCCCGCCGCGCCGGCCGCCTCGTGCTGGTCGGCTCGATCGCGGGGAGCGTCGGTGTGAGCGGAGAGGCGGTGTACTCGGCGGCGAAGGCGGGCCTCGGGGCGTTCGCCGAGGCCCTGCGCTACGAGCTGCGCGGTACCGGGGTCCAGGTGACGCACGTTGTCATCGGTGTCGCGGACACCGAGTTCTTCGTCCGCCGCGGTGCCCCCTACGCCAGGACCAGGCCGCGACCGATGCCGCCGGACCGGGTAGCCAGCCTTATCTGCCAGTCGGCGCTGCGCGGCCACGAGGATATCTACATCCCCGGCTGGACCCGACTGCCCGGACTGATCCGCGTCACCGCTCCGTCTCTGTACCGCCGACTGGCCGTCCGTTTCGGCTGACCGCGCCGCGACCCATCTTCGGCCCGCCCCGCTGCTGCCCTTTTTTTATCCGGAACGGTCCCCGCCTTCCCCCCACCCCCACCCTCCCCACCCACCGGGGCCCCCCCCCCACCGGCCACCCCGCCCCAGGAAACCCAGCCCGCACCGGCAGTCGCGCCGCACCGGGCCAGCCCTGCCCCGGGAAACCCCCTGCCGTGCCAGCGGAGCCCGCCCCAGGAGACCCCGCGCCACGCGGCGGAACCCCGCAGTCCCCCCCACCCCCGCCACTAACACCGTTCCCGCGTCCACTTCCCTTCGACGCGCCGGGCCAGATAGCGCGGAAGAAAATCCGCCCCCCAGGGCGGGTTTCCTTCCGTCTTAACCGGCTCGTCCGGAATGTCTCAATGTTGGATTGAGGGATCCGGGGCAAATCGCCACGTCTGGCGGCGGTGGGGGCACTGGACAGGCAGCTCACGGCGGAGCGGGCGGGCAGCTAAGCGGCATTCAACTACAGGGGGATGTTCGCGTGCGAGCCGCGGCGTTGGGGGGCGGCGGCGATCGCCGAGGCGATCGCCTCGACCGTGGCCTCGGGCGTGATTATCTCGTCGATGACGCCGATCTCCATGGCGCGGCCCAGGCCGGCCACGGTGGCCTCGTGCTCGGCGGCGAGCGCGACCTCCGCCTCGTGCAACTGGTCGGCGGGCACCGCCGCCAGCTTGCGCTTGTGCAGGATGCGGATCGCGGCGACCGAGCCCATCACGGCGACCTCGGCCCCCGGCCACGCGAACACCCGGGTCGCGCCGAGCGACCGGGAGTTCATCGCGATGTAGGCGCCGCCGATCGCCTTGCGGGTCACCAGCGTCACGCGCGGCACGCTGGCCTCAGCGAAGGCATGCAGCAGCTTGGCGCCGCGGCGCACCACGCCGTCCCACTCCTGGCCGACGCCGGGCAGGTACCCCGGCACGTCGACGAGGACCACAAGCGGCACCCCGAACGCATCGCAGAAGCGGACGAAACGGGCCGCCTTCTCCGCCGCCGCGGAGTCCAGGCAACCGCCGAGCCGCATCGGGTTGTTGGCGATCAGGCCCACCGTCCGGCCGCCGAGCCGGCCGAGGATCGTGACAACGTTGGGCGCCCACTTCGGGTGCAGTTCAATGCTGGTTTGCCGGGGGGTGGAAGGGGGGTCGTCCCCCCTCGGGTCAGCAGAGCCGTCGAGCAAGCGGCTCGTCAGCGTGTGCACGTCGTACGCGCGGCGCGCCGAGTCGGGCAGCAATCCGGACAGGTCCCGCCCGGCCACCGACTCCAGGGAAACCTTGCCCTGCTCGCATAGCAGCGAGGCGAGCGTGCGGGCGTACGACAGCGCTTGCGTGTCGTCAGAGGCGACCAGGTGCACCACGCCGGAGCGGCGGCTGTGCGGCTCGGGACCGCCGAGCCTGGCCATGTCCACGTCCTCACCGGTGACAGAACGCACCACGTCAGGTCCGGTCACGAAGATCCGCCCGTGGTTGGAAAGGATCACCACGTCGGTCAGGGCGGGCCCGTAGGCCGCGCCGCCCGCCGCCGGGCCGAGCACCACGGAGATCTGCGGCACGACCCCGGACGCCGCGGTCATCGCGGCGAACACGGTTCCGACGCCGTGCAGCGAGGCCACGCCCTCGGCCAGCCGCGCCCCGCCGGAGTGCCACAGCCCGATCACCGGGACGCCGCGGGTGATCGCCTCGTCGTAGGCGGCCACGATCACCGCGCACCCTTCGACGCCCATCGCGCCGCCCTGGACCCGGGGGTCGGAGGCGAACGCCACGGCGCCGCTGCCGTCGATCAGCCCGGTCGCGGCGACCGCGCCGCTGCCGTCGGGGGACAGCGCGGTCAGCAGCTCGAAGGTGCCCTCGTCGAACAGTGCCGCGAGCCGGGCGACCGGGTCGCGGGGCAGCGAACTGCCGACAGCGCTCTTCTCAGCATCGGCGGTCATCGTCATCAGGCCTCCTGCGGGATGTAGTCAGTGAACGCGAGCGTCACGTTGTGCCCCCCGAAGCCGAACGCGTTGTTCAGCACGGCCATCGGCGCCCTCTCAGGGGCCGTGCCGTCCGCCCCCCCGTCCCGCGCGGGCGGCGTGAGCGGCCGCGGCGACGTGGCGACGTCGATCGTTACCTCTTCGTCCAGCACTTCCAGGTTGATCGTCGGCGGCGCGAGCCGGTTCTTCAGCGCCAGGATGGCGGCCACCGACTCGATCGCGCCGGCCCCGCCCAGCAGGTGACCGGTCATCGACTTGGTCGCCGACACCACGCACCGGGAAGCGTCGGGCCCGAGCGCCGTCTCGATGGCCCGTGCCTCCATCGGGTCGCCTTCAGGCGTGGAGGTGGCGTGGGCGTTGATGTGCGCCACCTGCGACGGCGAAATACCCGCGTCACGCACCGCGGACGACATCGCGAACGCCACCCCGGCCCCGTCCGGCGACCCGTGCGAGATGTGGAAGGCGTCGGATGAGTAGCCCGCGCCCGCCGCCACCGCGTAGATCCGCGCCCCGCGCGCCAGGGCGTGCGGCAGCGACTCGAGCACCAGCGCGCCCGCGCCCTCGCCGAGCACGAACCCGTCCCGCCCCTTGTCGAACGGCCGGGACGCGCGCGACGGGTCGTCGTTGCGGGTGGACATCGCGCGCATCACGGCGAACGCGCCGATGTTCAGGGCCATGATCGCCGCCTCGCCGCCCCCGGCCACGACCACGTCCGCGCGCCCGGAACGGATCATGTCCATGCCGTATCCGATCGCGTCGGCACCGGACGCGCACGCGCTGACAAGCGCGTGCGCCCCGGCCCTGGCCCCGAGCTCGATGCTGATCCAGCCTGCGGCGCCGTTCGGCATGAGCATCGGGACCGTATACGGGGAGATGTGCTCCCAGCCCTTGTCACGCAGCGTGTCGTAGGCCTTCAGCGTGGACCCGATCCCGCCGATGCCGCTGGTGACGGCCACGCCGAGCCGCCACGGGTCGACCTTGGGCGAGCCGGCGTCGGTCCACGCCTCGCGGGCCGCGACCATCGCGAGCTGCTCGCACCGGTCCATCCGGCGGGCCTGCACGCGGCCAATGACCGACACCGGGTCTTCCGCCGCGGGCGCGGCGATCCGGACCGGCAGCGATGCCGCCCAGTCCTCGGTGATGGGCCGGACTCCGCTGGTCCCGGCGAGCATCGCCGACCAGGTGGACGCGACATCACCGCCGAGCGGCGTCGTCGCGCCGAGCCCGGTGACAACGACGCTTTCCCGATCATTGCTACTCACTGTGACCTCCGAATCAAACGCCTGACAGAGAAACAGGCCCTGCTGGCCATCCTGGCCCGGGGGTCGACCCCCGGAACGGTCAGGAGTTCTTGCTGACGAAATTGACGACGTCCTGGACCGTCTTGAGGTCCTTGAGCTGCTCGTCAGGGATCTCGACGCCGAACTTGTCCTGGGCCGCGACCGCGATCTCGACCATGGACAGCGAGTCGATGTCGAGGTCGTCGACGAAGTTCTTGTCCGGTGTCACCTCATCGGCCGGCACGCCGGCGACTTCGTCGATGATCTCGGCGAGCCCGGCCAGAATCTCCTGGTCAGTCACTTGCTACTCCTTTTGTGTGACGATGTTTCGTGTACTCTGGCTGGTCAGGGTACCGTGATCACTTGCGCGGCGTACGAGAGCCCCGCGCCGAACCCGATCAGCAGCGCCGGGGTGCCCGGCTCCAGCCGTCCCTGTTCGGCCATCCTGGACAGCGCGAGCGGGATCGACGCCGACGAGGTGTTCCCCGCGTGCACGATGTCGTCGGCGACCCGCTCGCGCGGGATGCCGAGCTTGCGGGCGATGGCCTCGATGATCCGCAGGTTCGCCTGATGCGGGATGAAAGCCGTCAGGTCAGCCGGCGACACGCCAGCCCGCGCGCAGGCTTCGAGTGCCACCGGGTGCAGCGCCGTCGTCGCCCACCGGAACACCGCCTGCCCGTCCTGGCGGATCGCCCGGTTGTCTTCGCGGATGGTGATCTTGTCGGCGAGATCACCGGCGCTGCCCCAGACGACCGGCCCGATCCCGGACGGCTCGCCGTCCGGCACTGGACCCACGACCGCCGCCCCCGCGCCGTCGGCGAAGATGATGCACGTCGACCGGTCGGTCCAGTCGAGCCAGTCGGTCATCTTCTCGGCGCCGATGACCAGGACATTCCGCGCGCTCCCGGCCCGCACCGCGTCCGACGCGGTAGCCATCGCATAGCAGAACCCCGCGCACGCGGCGTTCAGGTCGTAGGCTCCGGGCGCGACGATGCCCAGTCGGTAAGCGACCGTAGCGGCCACGTTGGGCAGCGGCACCCTCGGGCTGCACGTCGCGACGATCACCAGGTCGATGGCCGGCGGTTCGAGCCCGCTGGCCGCCAGCGCCTTGGCGCCAGCCGCCTCGGCCATGTCCGCGACGGTCTCGTCCTCGGCCGCGACCCGCCGGCTGGCGATGCCGACCCGCGACCTGATCCACTCGTCGTTGGTCTCGACGATGTTCGCCAGGTCGTCGTTGGTGACCACCTTGTCCGGCTGGTACCCGCCGAACGCGAGTACGCGGCTCCCGGGCATCACGCGCTCTCCTGCGGCTCGAGGCGGACCAGCGGCTGTCCCTCGCCGACCGGATCGCCGTCCTCGGCCAGCCACTCCACGAGCACCGCGTCGTACGGCGCGGTGACCTGCTGCTCGCCGGCGCGCGCGAGAACATGGCCGAGCACCGTTCCCGCTGGGACCGTAGCGCCGGCCGCGACCGCCGGAGCTTCTCCCGTTTCGCCCGAACGGAAGGTGCCGCCTCTGGGGGACACCACGATCCGCCACGCGGGGGCCAGGTCCGCCGGCGCGGCCGGGTACCCGTTCGTCGACTGAGCGTGCGCCGCGATCAGCTGGCGGGCGGCGTCGAGCTGGTCAGGGGACTTGAGCGCGAGCCGCTCCACGCCCGGCAGGGCCCGCTTGGCCATTCCCGTCAGAGTGCCGCCCGGCGGCAGTTCGATCAGCGCCGTCACCCCCATGTCGGACATGGTCCCCATGCACAGGTCCCAGCGGACCGGGGCGGCGACCTGGGCGACGATGCGCTCTACCCAGTGCGTCCCGGAAGTCACCACGGCGCCGTCGGCGTTGGACAGCAGCGTGATCGACGGGTCCTTGATCACGGTGCCCGCCGCGGCCGCGGCGAGCGCGTCGACGGCCGGCGCCATGTGCCTGGTGTGGAACGCCCCGGCCACCCGCAGCGGCCGCACCCGCGCGCCCGCCGGCGGATTAGCGGTGAACGCCTCGAGCTGCGCCAGCGTCCCGCCGGCCACGATCTGTCCCGCGCCGTTGACGTTCGCCGGGGTAAGCCCCGCGTCGGCGACGGCGGCGAGCACGGTCGCCTCGTCCCCGCCGAGCACCGCGATCATGGAGGTGGGCTCGTCATCGCAAGCCGCCGCCATCGCTTCGCCGCGCACCCGGGTCAGCCGGATCGCGTCGTTGGTGCTGAGCACGCCCGCGATCGCTCCCGCGGCGAGTTCGCCGACGCTGTGCCCGGCGGCCGCGTCGGGCTCGCCCAGCAGGCCGGCGGCCGCGAGCGCCGCCGCGACGAGCAGCGGCTGCGCGACGGACGTGTCGGTGATCTCTTCCGCGCTGCCAGTGGTGCCGAGGCGGACCAAGTCACGCCCGGCCAGCTCCGACCAGGCGCCGATCTGCTCGGCGAGACCGGGTAGTTCGAGCCACGGGGACAGGAACCCCGGGGTCTGCGCGCCCTGTCCGGGCGCAGTGAAGATCAGCACGTTATTAACCCTGCCCTGTAGAGGTCCGCCACCCCGATAACGAACGACACGAAATTCCGCGTGAAGATTTTGTAGCTTACCTCTAAATAACGTTCATCCCCCCGTCACCGTCCCGTCACCTGCGGCGCCCAGCCCCCCGACCCCCCGAACGTCAGCCGTCCCCGCCGCCAGCGCACCCATCCGCTTAAGGTGGATCGCTTTCCAGGTCAGGACATGGAAACCGATCCACGTTCATCGATTTCCGTCCGGCTCAGCCGCGGTTGGCGGCTAGGCGGCCGAGGATGACGGCAACCCAGAGCGTGAAGCCCTCCCGGCCGACCGACGGGGTGAACCCGGTCAGCTCGGTGACCCGGCGCAGCCGGTACCGCACCGTGTTCGGGTGCACGAACAGCATCCGGTGGGTCGCCTCCAGGGACGAACCCTGCTCCAGGTAGGTGGTCAGCGTGTCGAGCAGCGCCGGCCCGCCCGCCAGCAGCGGCTCGTACAGCTGGGAGATCAGCGCCTGGGCCGCCTCGCGGTCGCCGTCGAGCGCCCGCTCGGGCAGCAGTTCGTCGGCGCTGACCGGGCTTGGCGCCTCCGGCCAGGCGGGCGCGGCGCGCAGCCCGGACATCGCGGCTCGCGCTGAGACCGACGCCGAGCGAATATCTGGTACCGGCGGCCCCACCACCACCGGCCCAGGGCCGAACCGCCCGGCGAACCGCTCCGCGGCGCTCATCGGGTCGTCGGTGCCGCCGAGCACCAGGATCAGCCTGCTGCCTTGCACGCCGGCCAGCAGGTCGAGCCGCGCGCGGCGGGCCTGGGCGCGCAGCTCGTCGATGACCGGCTCGGCCTCCTCGCCGTCGACGCTGCCCGCGATGACCGAGACGGGGGAGGAGGACCAGTTCAGCGCCGAGGCCCACGAGTTCAGCGTTTCCTGTGCCTCGCCGCGCACCAGCGAGTCGACGACCAGCGCCTCGAGCCGGGCATCCCAGGCCCCGCGCGCCTCCGCGCTCCGCGCGTATACCTGCGCCGCGCTGAACGCGATCTCCCGCGCGTACACGAGCACCGCCTCACGGAGCTCGGCCTCCTCGCCCGGCGCGGCGAGCGTGTCGACCTGGTTCTCCACGACGTCGATGATCACCCGGACCATCTCCACCGCGTGCTGCAGGCTGACCGCGCGCGCCAGCTCGCGCGGGGCGGTGGAGAAGACCTCGGTGGCGGCGGGCCTGACCCGTTCTGGATGCTTGATCCAGTTGGCGAACGCGGCGATGCCCGCCTGCGCGACCAGACCCAGCCACGACCGGTTCTCCGCGGACATCTTCCTGAACCACGGCAGCCGCTCATCCATCGCCGCGATCGCCGCGGTCCCCAGCGTCCCCAGCGACCGCTCGATCCGCTGCACCGTCTCCGCGTGAACGCGCGCGGGGCGCGCCTCGGTAGCGCTCCCCGCGCCGTTCTCGGCCCGCCGCTTAGCCTGCATCCCTTCAGCGTGCCACGTCCGGACCCCTATCCAAGCGCCTCGGAGACCGGCAGGTCCAGCTTGTACTTCGCGATCGCCTGGGCGGGCAGGGACGGATCCACCGAACCGGACCGCGCCAGCTGCGCCAGCACGGCCAGCGTGATCGACTCCGCGTCCACGTGGAAGAACCGGCGGGCGGCCGGGCGCGTGTCGGAGAAGCCGAACCCGTCCGTTCCGAGCGATGTGTACGGCCCCGGCACCCAGCGGGCGATCTGGTCGGGCACGGCCCGCATCCAGTCAGAGACCGCTACCACCGGCCCGGAACCGCCCGACAAAGCGGACGTGACGTACGGCACCCGGTCAGCGTCAGGGTGCAGCAGGTTGTACGACTCGCACGCCATCGCGTCGCGGCGCAGTTCGGTCCACGAGGTCGCCGACCACACCTCGGCGGCCACGCCCCAGTCCGAGGCGAGCAGCGACGCGGCGGCGAGAGCCTGCTTCATCGCCACCCCGGAAGCCAGGATGCGAGCCCGCGGGACAGGCGCACCGCTTCGTTCCGTAGAAGAGATCGAAGGACCCTCCGAGTAGCGGTAGAGCCCCCGCAAAATCCCCTCATCCAGCGCCGTCGGGCCACCCGGGACGACCGGCGCGGCCGGCTGCGGGTACGGCTCGTTGTAGACGGTGAGGTAGTAGAAGATGTTCTCCCCGTCCGGGTGCTCCGGCGTCGCCTCGTACATCCGGCGCAGCGCGTCCTTCACGATCACGGACACCTCGTACGCCCACGCCGGGTCGTAGGACACGCACGCCTCGGACACCGACGCCAGCAGATGGGAGTGCCCGTCGTTGTGCTGCAGCCCCTCGCCGGTCAGCGTCGTCCGGCCCGCCGTCGCGCCCAGCAGGAAACCCCGCCCCAGCTGGTCGCCGAACGCCCACATCTGGTCGCCCGTCCGCTGCCAGCCGAACATCGAGTAGAACACGTACACCGGGATCATGTGCGTGCCGTGCGTGGCGTAGGACGTGCCCGCCGCGATCACCGACCCCATCGCGCCGGCCTCGCTGATACCTTCGTGCAAGATCTGCCCGCGTTCGGACTCCTTGTAGGAGAGCAGCAGGTTACGGTCGACCGCCTCGTACGTCTGCCCGAACGGCGAGTAGATCTTCGCGGTCGGGAACAGCGAGTCCATGCCGAAGGTGCGGGCCTCGTCGGGGATGATCGGCACGAACCTGTCGCCGATGACCGGGTCCTTCATGAGGTCCTTCAGCAGGCGCACGAACGCCATCGTCGTGGCGACCGACTGCTTGCCCGACCCCTTGCGCAGGTCGTCGTAGACCGCGTCCGGCACCTGCGGCAGCGGCTTTGCGCGCACCACCCGCCGGGGCAGCACGCCGCCGAGCGCGGCCCGCCGCTCCTTCATGTACTGGATCTCGTCGGAGTCCAGGCCCGGGTGGTAGTACGGCGGCAGCTGCGAGGACTCCAGCTCTGCGTCGGAGATCGGCAGGTACAGCCGGTCCCTGAACTCCTTGAGCTCGGCGAGCGTGAGCTTCTTCATCTGGTGCGTGGCGTTGCGCGCCTCGAAGTCCTTGCCGAGCGTCCAGCCCTTGATCGTGTGCGTGAGGATCACCGTCGGCTGGCCCACGTGCTCGCGCGCCGCCTTGAACGCCGCGTACACCTTGTGGTAGTCGTGACCGCCGCGCGACAGGTTGCGCAGCTCCTCGTCCGACAGGTGCTCGACCATCTTGCGCAGCCGCGGGTCGGAACCGAAGAAGTGCTCCCTGATGTACGCGCCCGATTCCACGCTGTAGGTCTGGAACTGGCCGTCGGGCGTGGTGTTCATCTTGTTGACGAGCACGCCGTCGGTGTCCTGCGCCAGCAGCGGGTCCCAGTCGCGGCCCCAGATCACCTTGATCACGTTCCAGCCGGCGCCGCGGAAGACCGCCTCGAGCTCCTGGATGATCTTGCCGTTGCCGCGCACCGGGCCGTCGAGGCGCTGCAAGTTGCAGTTGATCACGAACGTGAGGTTGTCGAGCTCCTCGCGGGCGGCCAGGCCGATCGCGCCGATCGCCTCAACCTCGTCCATCTCGCCGTCGCCGCAGAACGCCCACACGTGCGACCGCGACGTGTCGTGCAGTTCCCGCGCCAGCAAGTACCGGTTGAAGCGCGCCTGGTAGATGGCGTTGAGCGGGCCGAGACCCATCGACACCGTCGGGAATTCCCAGAAGTCCTGCATCAGCCGCGGGTGCGGGTACGACGGCAGCCCGCCGCCCGGGTGCGACAGCTCCTGCCGGAACCCGTCGAGCTGCGTCTGCGCCAGCCGTCCCTCGAGGAACGCGCGAGCGTAGATGCCCGGCGCCGCGTGTCCCTGGAAGAACACCTGGTCGCCGGACTCGCCGTGGTCCTTGCCCCGGAAGAAGTGGTTGAACCCGACCTCGTACAGCGAGGCCGCCGACGCGTACGTGGCGATATGCCCGCCGACGCCGAGGCCCGGCCGGTTCGCGCGGGACACCATGATCGCCGCGTTCCACCGGATGTAGGCGCGGATCCGGCGCTCCACGTATTCGTCGCCGGGGAACCACGGCTCCCGCTCGGGCGGGATCGTGTTGATGTAGTCAGTCGAGCGCAGGCCGGGCACGCCGACCTGCTGCTCACGCGCCCGCTCCAGCAGGCGCAGCATGAGATAGCGAGCCCGGCCGCGGCCGCGGGTGCGGGTGACCGAGTCGAAAGAGTCGACCCACTCCCTGGTCTCTTCCGGGTCGATGTCCGGGAGCTGCGTGGGCAGCCCGTCGCTGATAATCGAGTAACGCTGACGTCCGGAAGCCACGGGGTAGCCTCGCCTTCCGCAGTTCGGCGGCTGTTGGCCGCGGTAGTTCGACCTTCTTGTCCAGACCAATCGTCGTACGACTTGGCCCGATTTTCATCTCTACCAAACGGTAACCGGATCTGGGTAGGAGAACGGCCGCCGGGTATGGGGACAGCAGTCCTGAAACACCCGTCATCGCCACGTGAGAATCCGCGTCTCATGAAGCGGCGACCAGCCCACTGTCACGCAAACAAGTGCGGTCAGCTACGGTACGTGTCGGCAGCTCGATTCGGGATAACGTCGGCGTCGGTCGGGAAGATCAATATATGGCGGCGGTTTTCATCCCTGGGAAGATTGCCACTTGCGCACAGGGCCGACCCAGTGTGAACTGTCCCAACAAGAAGTACTGACGCGGCCTCGGCCAGCCGGAAGCGGCTGACCCGGCGGGGTCGCGGGGAAGGACTGGGGAGGAACGTCAGTGAGCGCGACCGCGCGCCAGGCGCAGGATGAACGCGGCCAGGCCGAGCGGCTCGGAATCAAACCGGGCCAGGTGGTGCAGGAAATCGGCTATGACACCGATTGCGACGAGCAGCTGCGCGGCGCGATCTCGGACATCGACGGCGTCGAGCTGGTCGATGAGGACTACGAGGACGTCGTCGATGTGGTCCTGATGTGGTGGCGGGACGGTGACGGCGACCTCGTGGACGCGTTGGTCGACGCCGTGGCCCTGCTCGCCGACGGGGGGTATATCTGGCTGCTCACCCCCAAAGCGGGCAGGCCGGGCCATGTTGAACCGAGTGATATCGGCGAGGCGGCCCCTACCGCCGGGCTAGCGCAGACCTCGACCGTGAGCGCCGCCAGGGACTGGTCGGGCTCCCGGCTGGTCGCGCCGAAGGCCCGCCGCTGATTCTCTTTCGTTATCCCGTTTTGGCTGCGCCGGAACGGGCTGGGGCGACCGCGCGGGCCGGCAGGTGGCACACTTATTCGTAGCAGGCCTTCGCGCGATTGTTCCATGACCAGAGCTTCTTGAGAGGATCAGCATGGCAGTTGAGATCGGGGACGAGGCCCCCGACTTCGAGCTTCCCGACCAGCACGGCACCCCCGTGAAGCTGTCCAGCTTCCGCGGTGCCAAGAACGTGGTGCTGGTGTTCTACCCGCTGGCCTTCAGCCCGGTGTGCAGCACCGAGCTGTGCGGGATGCGCGACGAGTTCCCCGAGGTCACCCGTGACGACGTGGAACTGCTCACGGTGTCGGTGGACTCCTTCTTCACCCACCGCGCCTGGGCCGACGCGGAGGGCTTCGAGTTCTCTCTGCTCGCGGACTTCTGGCCGCACGGAGCGGTCGCCGAGGCCTACGGCGTTCTCGATGAGGACAGGGGCATCGCGACCCGGGGCACGTTCATCATCGACAAAGAAGGCGTCGTGCGCTGGAAGGTGGTCAACCCCATCCCGCAGGCGCGCGACATCGCCGACTACCAGAAGGCGCTCGCGGCACTCGCGTAGCGCCGGCTGGACCAGGAAAAATAGCCAGGCCCTTGGGGACGGGATGTAACGGGAGGGTACAAGGTGCCGTGTTACCGGTGCGGCACGCGGCAGACAGACCCCGAAGCCGGGAAGAGCAGTCCGTGGCGCCGCGGTGTCGTTGGCGAACGCCAGGTGCTCATCTGCCCTGCCTGCGTTTCTACCGCGCTTGCCGACCTGGCGCGCTGCGGGCGCTGCGACAGCGCGCACCTGGTCAAGCGGCTGGACCAGGTCGAGTGCCTGGACTGCCGGCTGGTCAGGGACGCCGACCCGGCCGGCCGGGACGCGCCGCATCCGCACGCGCCAGATCTTCCGGCGCAAGGCGGCGCGCCCGGCACCGAACTGGCCGCTGAGGTCGCTCGAGCACTGGAGCGGGTCCTGGGTCGCCGCTGACGGAGGAGGACGCCTGGGTCCCGACATCTTCTCCTGTTGGCGTAAACCAGCCGGGGGATCCCGCCGCACCGGCCTGACCCGCCACCCCCGGGTCGGGCCGGTGCCTTTATACCGAACGGTGTCCGGCTTGTCCCGTAACGCCGGCCACTCCCTCGGTAGCGGGGGGACGGCGTTGGCGCGTGCTACGTCCGCGTAGAAGGCGGAACTGGCTTTCGGGATCCTGCGTTGCGTGCCGAAATCGACGAACACGATCCCGAACCTTTTCTGGTATCCGTACGCCCACTCGAAGTTGTCGAGCAGCGACCAGACGAAGTACCCGGACAGGTTCGCTCCGTCCCTGGCCGCCCGGGCCATGGCGTCCAGGTGCAGGTGCAGGTACTTGATCCGCTCGATGTCGTAGACGACTCCCTCGGGGGTCACGTAGTCCTCGGCGGCGCAGCCGTTCTCCGTGATGAACAGCGGCAGGTCAGGCGCGTCCTTGGCCAGCCGGGCCAGCAGCTCGTACAGCCCGTCCGGGTCGATGAGCCAGCCCATCGCGGTCAGCTCCATGCCTTCGGGCCGGTACGCGACGACGCCGCGGATGCCGGGCTGCGGAGGTTCCTCGTCGCGCCCGGGGTGGTCCGGGTCGCCCGGCCGCAGGTGCACCGGCTGGTAGTAGTTGACCCCGAGGAAGTCCAGCGGCGCCGCGATCATCTCCATGTCGCCGGCGGCGATCAGCTCCGCCGGAGGCAGGATGTGCGCCGGGGCGTGCGCCGGGTAGCGGCCGGCCAGCAGCGGCTCGAGGAAAATGCCGTTCGCGGTCGCGTCGGTGATCAGGCGGGCCTGCTCCAGCGCGGTGGCCGCGCCGTCCGCGGCCGGCGCGACGAGCACGGGGGTCAGGTTGAGGGTGATGCCCACCTCGGCCGACGGCGGGATGACCGTGCGCAGGGCCGCCGCGGCCAGGCCGTGGCCGAGCAGCAGGTGGTGCGTCGCGGCCGCTGCCGCCACGTCGTCGCACAGGCCCGGCGCGTGCACCCCGATGCGGTAGCCGTTGTGGCTGACGACCAGCGGCTCGTTGATCGTGATCCAGCGCGTCACCCGGTCGCCAAGCGCCTCGCCCACCACGCCGGCGTAATCGGCGAAGCGCAGCGCGGTCTCGCGTGCCGCCCAGCCGCCGCGATCCTGCAGCCCCTGGGGGAGGTCCCAGTGGAAGAGGGTGGCGGCGGCGGCGATCCCGCGCTCGCCGAGCGCGTCAAGGAGTGCCCGGTAGTGGTCGAGTCCGGCCTGGTTGACCTTCCCGGCCCCGTCGGGGAACACCCGCGGCCACGAGATCGAGAACCGGTAAGCGGTCAAGCCAAGCGAACTGATCAGGTCGGCGTCCTCCCGGTAGCGGCGGTAGGAGTCGCACGCGATGTCCCCGGTGTCGCCGCCGCGCACCTTGCCGGGCGTGTGGCTGAACGTGTCCCAGATCGACGGTCCCTTCCCGTCCGCGTCCGGGGCTCCCTCGATCTGGTACGCGGCTGTCGCCGCGCCCCAGGTGAACCCCGCGGGGAAAGTGAGCGGCTCCCCTGACGACGTTCGTTTAGTCATGAATTCCTCCTTGACGCAACCCTTAGCGGGGATTAGCGTAAGCGCTTACATCGCGGGTTGTAAACGCTTACATTTTCGGTAGGTTACAGCGTGGTAACGCTCTATGACGTGGCGCGCCGTGCGGGCGTGTCGATCGCGACCGTGTCGCGTGTGCTGCACGGGCAGGACCCGGTGCGGGACAGCACCCGTGCCCGGGTGCGCGCGGCGATCGACGAGCTTGGCTACGTGCCCGACGGCGCCGCGCAGAGCCTGGCGAGGAACCGCAAGGAGGTCATCGGCCTCGTTTGCGTCGAGCACACCGGGCTCAAGCCGGACCAGTACGACGTCGAGTCGATGAGCCTGCTGTTCTACGACGAGGTGATGCGCGGCGTGGAGGCGCGCATCCGGGAGCGTAGCTGGTCGCTGCTCATCACGTTCCTGCGCGAGGACGAGACCAAGGGCACGACGCTGGCGCAGGACGAGCCGGTGAAGACCCGCATGCTCAAGCTGTCGGGCAAGGTGGACGGCCTGCTGATCGGCGAGGGCGTGGTGGCGCCCTCCACGATCGCGCTGCTGGCCAGGCGGCTGCCGGTGGTGGTCGTCGCCGGTGAGACGGCGATGCGCGGCGCCGACGTGGTGTCCGCGGACAACTGGTCGGGCGCGCACGCCCTCGTCACGCACCTGATCGACGAGCACGGCAGGCGCCGGCTGTTCCACGTCGACGGGCCGGCGAGCGCGCCGGACGCCATGGCTCGCAAGCTGGCCATGGAGTCGGTCATCGAGGCGCACCCCGGCACGGTGCTGACCGGCTCGTTCACCGGGCGGTTCACCGTGCACAGCGGAGGTGAAGCCGCCGAGTGGCTGCTCGCCGACGCCGAGGCCGCCGTCGGCACGCCCGCCGCTGCCGCGCTGACCAGCGTCCTGCCCGACGCCATCATCTGCGCGAACGACCAGATGGCCATCGGGGTGCTCCGCACCCTCACGGCGCACGGCATCAGGGTGCCGCAGGACATCGCGGTGGTCGGCTTCGACGACATCTTCCCCGCCAGCCTGTGCGACCCGCCGCTAACGACGGTGCACCAGGCCATGCGCTACATCGGCGAGCGCGCCTGTGACCGCCTGATCGAGCGGATCGGCGACCCATCCCTGCGGCCGAGGGTCGAGGTGCTCCCCACCGAACTCGTGCTGCGATCCAGCTGCGGCTGCCCGCCCGGCACGGTGGCACGCCGCCAGGTCACCCCGGTGCCGCGCAGGCAAGCCACGCCGTCTAAAGCCAACTCGAAGAGGCACGTCTCCCCGGGGAGCTCCTCACTCTCCCCGGGGAGCGCACTTTCCGCGCCCCAGCCCGCCCTCCCGCCGCTCACCGCCGGCACCCCCGCACTCTCCCCGGGGAGCTCCTCACTCTCCCCGGGGAGCCCACTCTCTCCAACCCAACCCGCCCTCCCTCCGACCCTCCCCGGATTCCTTCCGACGAGCGAAAGGTAGGTGGCAGGCATGCCATTTATCCTCCGCCGCCTGGCTTTCTACCTGGTGGCGGCCTGGGTGGCCCTTACCGCCAACTTCTTCCTCCCGCGCTGGATGCCAGGCAACGCGGTTCAGAACATTATGAGCAAGTTCCCCAACCTGCAGCCCTCCGCGTACGCCGCCCTCGAGGCGATGCTCGGCGTCGGGCACCCAGGCTCGCTCTGGCACCAGTACGGGTCCTACATCAACGACGTATTCCACCTCAACTTTGGCACCGATGTCACCGAGTATCCGGCGAGCGTCTCCTCCCTGCTGGCGCAGTCGATCCCGTGGACCCTGGTCCTGGTCGGCACGGCGACGGTGATCGCGTTCTTCCTCGGCACGGCCCTGGGCATCCTGGCGGGCTGGCGGAGCGGTGGATCGCTGGACCGGGTGCTGCCCGGCCTGATGTTCTTGCAGGCCATCCCCTATTTCTTCCTCGCGCTCGTGCTGCTCGAGCTGCTGGCGGTCAAGGCGCACCTGTTCCCGCTCGCCCAGGGCTATAACGCGGAGCTCGTGGTGCCGGGCTGGCACTGGAACTTCATCGCCAGCGCCATCGACCACTCGATACTGCCGGCGTTCACGATCGTGATCACGTCGGTGGCGGGGTGGATGCTGCAGATGCGCAACGTGATGATCACGACGGTAGGCGAGGACTACGTGGTCGCCGCGCAGGCGAAAGGCCTGTCGAGCCGCCGGGTCATCTTCACCTACGCGGCGCGCAACGCGCTGCTCCCGCAGCTCCAGGGGTTCGGCCTGGCTCTCGGCTTCGTCGTGTCAGGCGCGATTGTGATGGAGATCGTCTTCTCCTATCCCGGCGTCGGGCTGCTGCTGCTCAACGCGGTCACGTCCAACGACTACCCGCTGACGGAGGCGATCTTCCTCGTCATCACGTTCGCGGTGCTGCTCGCCAACTTCATCGTCGACCTGGTCATCGTGTTCTTCGATCCGCGCGTGCGGGCAAGGGAGGCAGCACGATGAGTGCCGTGCTCAACGTGTGGCGGCGGCTGCCGCCCAAGGCGAAGGTCGGAACGGTGCTTCTCGGCCTGTTCGTCCTCGCCGCGATCATCGGGCCGGAGGTGGCCCCCTACGACCCGTCGTTCCAGAACCCGTCGCCGAGCCTGTCGATGCAGGCTCCGTCAGCGGCGCACTTGCTCGGCACCACGCAAAGCGGCCAGGACGTGCTCTCCCAGCTGCTGGTCGGGATCCGGCTCACCCTGGAGCTGGCATTGTACGTCGGGGTGATCGCCGGCTTTCTCTCGGTGGTCGTCGGGGTGACGGCCGCGTTCCTGGGCGGCGTGTGGGACGAATTCCTGTCGCTGATGACCAACGTGGTCCTGGTGATCCCGCAGCTGCCACTGCTCATCCTGCTGTTCGGCTTCCTGCCGCAGAAGGGCCAGCTGCCGACAATCGTCGTGCTCAGCGCGACCAGCTGGCCGTGGGGGGCGCGGGTGATCAGGGCGCAGTCGTTGACGATCCGCAACAGGGACTTCATCGCCGCGTCTCGCGAGTCCGGCGAGAAGACCTGGCGGATCATCGCCTCCGAGATGATCCCGAACGAGGTCAGCCTGATCGCGGCCAACTTCGTCAACACGGTCCTGTACGCGATCGGCGCCTCGGTGGCGCTCGCGTTCATCGGGCTCGCCGACCTGAACAGCTGGTCGCTCGGCACGATGCTCTACTGGGCGCAGAGCCAGCAGGCCCTGCAGCTAGGCGCCTGGTGGTGGTTCCTGCCGCCGGGCATCGCGGTCGCGATCATCGGCACGTCGCTCGTGCTGCTGAACACCGGCATCGACGAGCTGGGCAACCCGCGGCTGCGCGTCTCGCGCACCGCGCGGCGGATCGAGGGGCACCGCGTCTGGGGCACCGACCCGACGCCGGTGCTCGCGGAGCTGGCCGCCACCCGCGGCCGGGTCGGCGCGTTCCTGCACTCGTTCTCGCGGAACTCGCTGCTCGACGAGACCCCGGCGGGCGGTGAGCTGCGATGAGCCCGGTCCTTGAGATCAGCGACCTGTCGGTCGTCTACCGCACCGAGTCCGGAGACGTCCGCGCCGTCCAGCGAGTCGACCTCAGCCTCGAGCCCGGCGAGGTGGTCGGCCTGGCCGGGGAGAGCGGATCGGGGAAGTCGACGCTCGCCTACGGCGCGTGCCGCCTGCTCAGGCCGCCGGCGCTGGTCACCTCGGGCAGCGTGCGCTACCAGGGCCACCGCTCAGCGGGGCCGGTCGACATCATGCGGATGAACGCCCACGACCTGCACAAGCTGCGCTGGCGGGACATCTCGATCGTGTTCCAGAGCGCCATGAACGCACTCAACCCAGTGCTGCGGGTCAGGGACCAGCTGCTCGACGTCATCCACGCCCACCTGCGGCTGTCCAGGGAAGAGGCGGCGGAGAAGGCGGCCACGCTGCTCGACCTGGTCGGCATCCCGCGGTCGCGGCTGCGCAGTTACCCGCACGAGCTGTCCGGCGGCATGCGGCAGCGGGTGATGATCGCGATGGCGCTGGCCGCCGACCCGGAGATCGTCATCATGGACGAGCCGACGACGGCGCTCGACGTGGTGGTGCAGCGGGACATCCTCGCGCAGATCGTCGAGCTCAAGCAGACGCTCGGGTTCGCGATCCTGTTCATCACGCACGACCTGTCGCTGCTGCTCGAACTGGCCGACCGGATCGCGATCATGTACGCGGGACAGCTGCTCGAGGTCGGCGCCGCCGAGGAGATCAAGCGCGAGCCCGCCCACCCCTACACGCGCGGCCTGCTCAACTCGTTCCCCTCGCTGCGCGGTCCGCGCCGTGAGCTCACTGGCATCCCCGGATCGCCGCCCGACCTGCGCTATCCGCCTCCGGGCTGCCCCTTCGTGCCGCGCTGCGGCTTCGCCATACCCGCGTGCACGGAGGTGGACATGACACTCGCCCGGGTGCCAGGCCAGCCCGACGCGCGGCATGTGACGGCCTGCCCGATCGTGAGCCTGAGCAGCACGGAAGAGGTGGCGTCATGAGCGAGGACCTCCGGTCGGCGGCCGCTGACCGCGGCCCGCTCGCGATGGAGGCGACCGGCCTCGGCAAGGATTTCAAGCTCGGCCGCGGCGCGATTCTGCACGCGGTGCGGGACGTCTCGCTCGGCCTGTACCGGGGCGCGGTCGTCGCGCTGGTGGGGGAGAGCGGGTCGGGCAAGTCCACGGTCGCCCGGCTGCTCGCCGGCCAGGAACGGCCGACCACGGGAACGATCACGCTCGACGGCACGCCGATCGACGTCAGGAGCAACCGCGCTTTCCGGCAATACAAGGGCTCGGTGCAGCTCGTCTTCCAGGATCCGTTCGCGTCGCTCAACCCGGTGCACACGGTCGGCCATCACCTGGCGCGCGCGGTCCGGCTGCATCAGGGACGTGGCGTGCACGTACGCGAACAGGTCATCGGCCTCCTGGAGCAGGTCAGGCTCACGCCGGCCGCCCAGTTCCTGCCCAAGTACCCGCATGAACTGTCCGGGGGCCAGCGCCAGCGAGTCTCGTTCGCCCGCGCCCTCGCCGCGCAGCCCGCGGTGCTGCTCGCCGACGAGCCGGTGTCCATGCTCGACGTGTCGATCCGCCTCGAGATGCTGAACCTGCTCGACGACCTGTGCAAGCGCCTCGCGCTCGCGCTGCTCTACATCACCCACGACATCGCCTCCGCGCGGTACTTCGCCGACGAGGTGCTGGTGATGTACGCCGGGCAGATCGTCGAGCGCGGCCCGGCCGAGGAGATCACGCAGCAGCCGGCGCACCCGTACACCCAGCTGCTCGTCGCCTCCGCGCCCGATCCCGACAACCTGGGCAGCACGCTGCGCGCCGGAAGCGGCGCGGCCCGCCCGGGCGCCGGCGGGCCCGCCGCGGAAGGCTGCCCGTTCTCCACCAGGTGCCCGCTCGCCGACGACAAGTGCCGTGTAGACAACCCGGCACTGCAGCAGCTCACGCCCATGCGCGCCGCGGCGTGCTGGCGACTGTCCATAGCCGCGCCGGCACTAGCCGGCGACTCGGTGTAATCCCTCACAGAAAAACACCCGAGAGGAAATTCAATGTTGAGGAAAAGACCATTTACCGGCAGACGGATGCTGGCGGTCGGAGCCGCCGGCCTCCTCGCAGCAGCACTCGGGGCATGTTCCTCGAACTCACCAAGCTCGACCACGCCACCCGCGTCCTCGGGCACCTCGTCGAGCTCTCCGTCGAGCGGTAGCAACAGCAGCGCCTCCCAGACGCTTGTCATGGAGAGCTCGCCGGAGACCTCGATCACGCAGAACTTCAACCCCTTCGTGTCCACCGCCGCCCCGCAGGGGATGGGTGCCACCGGGCTGATCTACGAGCCGCTCTACCAGTTCGACCTGGCCTCGCCATCGATCTCCTACCCCTGGCTCGCCACCTCCTACAAGTGGGGCAACGGCGGCAAGTCCGTCACGTTCACCATCCGCCAGGGCGTCAAGTGGAACAACGGCACCGCGATGACCCCCGCCGACGTGGTCTTCACCTACACCCTCATGAAGAACAACGCGTCGATCAACCTGGGCGGCCTGACCATCTCCAGCGTGACCTCGTCCGGTAACGACGTGACGCTCACGTTCCCGACCTCGCAGTACATGAACCTCCAGCAGATCGCGGGCGTGGCGATCCTGCCGAAGGCGGTCTGGTCCTCGGCGGGCAACCCCGCCACGTTCACCGACGCCAACCCGGTGGGCACCGGTCCTTACATGCTCAGCAGCTTCACCCCCGAGGGCTACACGCTGACCAAGAACCCCTACTACTGGCAGCCGGTCCCGGTCTCCAAGGTCTACTTCCCGGTCTACACCACGAACACCGGCGCGCTTAACGCCCTGTTCTCCGGGCAGATCACCTGGACCGGAAACTACATCCCCGGCCTGCAGAAGGACTTCGTCAACACCAACCCCGCCGACCACCACTTCTGGGAAGCAGCGGGCGGCACGAACAGCCTGATGCCTAACCTCAACAAGTGGCCCACCAACTCGCTGCCGGTCCGGCAGGCGATTAGCGCGGCGCTCGATCGCACGACGATCGCCGCCGAGGGCGAGGCCGGCTTGGAGGCCGCGCAGACGAATTCGACCGGCCTTACGCTGCCGACGTTCCAGCCATGGTCGGGCCCGGTCGCGTCGATGACCATGTCCGCTACCGCCAACGCCGCCGCCGCCGCGTCGATTCTGACGAAGGCCGGCTTCACGAAGGGCAGCAACGGCTTCTTCGAGAAGGGCGGCCAGGAGGTGTCGATGACTCTCGTCGACCCGTCCGCCTACACCGACTACGCCCAGGACGACGCCCTGGTCGCTCAGCAGCTGCGGGCGGCGGGCATGGACGTGACGTTCGACGGCCTGTCGGTCAACTCCTGGAACGCCGACGTCGCCGACGGTGACTTCCAGCTCACCATGCACTGGTCCAACGGTGGCATCACCCCCTACAACATGTACGAAGGCTGGCTCAACAGCGCGCTGGCCACCGGCTCGGCGGCCACCGGCGACTACGAGCGGCTCAACAACCCGACGATGGACGCCGACCTCGCGAAGCTGAGCGGTGACGCGACGGTGTCCGCTCAGGCCACCGACCTGGTGCCGCTCGAGCAGTACGTGGCCACGGACCTTCCCGTCATCCCGACGACGACCGCGGCCGACTGGTTCGAGTACAACTCGCAGTACTTCACCGGCTGGCCGACCCAGGCGAACCCCTACGACAGCGGACAGCCGTCCGGCACCAACAACGGTCCGGGCACCGGCAGCGACGAGGTAGTCATCCTGCGCCTCAAGCCCGCGTGACCCGCTAACTCACTAGCCACCACCAGATAGCACCGGCCTGGCCCGCTTACCTCCCGGGCCAGGCCGGTGTGTCTTCCCCCGCCACTAGGCGCGGGCGGCGTCGAGGGCGGCGCGGACGATGCTGTCGGCGTCGATGCCGTGGTGCCTGTACACGTCATCGATATCCCCCGACTGGCCGAACGACGTGACGCCAAGCGTCACGCACGCCACCCGGTTCACCGTGCCGAGGAACGCGAGGGTGTGCGGGTGCCCGTCCAGCAAAGTCACCATCGGCGCGGCGCGGTCCGCTGGAAAGGCCTGGTCGAGGATCCAGGCCGGTCCGTGGCCCTGCCCCTGCCTGGCGCGCAGCGCGCGCGACAGCAGGCCCGGGCTGGTCACGCACACCACGTCGGCCGCCACTCCGGCCTCCGAGAGCCGGGATGCCGCGGCCAGCGCCTCGGGCAGCATGACGCCCATCGCGGCGATCGTGACGTCCGGCCGGCCAGCACGACGGCGCAGCAGGTAGCCGCCCGCCACCACCTGGCGGCGGCGGCGTTCGCGCGCCGCCGGATCGGCCGGCACCGCGGCCAGCGTCTGGTCCACCGGCCGGGTGGACAGCCGCAGGTAAGCCGCGCTGCCGTCCGGTCGGCCGAGCATGCGCAGGCACGCGAGCAGCACCCACTCCAGGTCCTGCGCGAACGCCGGCTCGTAGCTGACGCAGCCCGGTTGCTCGAGGCCGATGGACGGGGTGATGATCGACTGGTGCGCGCCGCCCTCGGGTGCCAGGCTCACTCCGGACGGCGTGCCGACCAGGATCGACTGCCCGCCCGCGTAGATCCCGAACGACCAGGGCTCCAGCGCCCGACCCACGAACGGGTCGTAGAGCACGCCGATCGGCAGCAGCGGCTGCCCCCACCGGGACCAGGTAGCACCGAGCTCGCCCAGCAGCCCGGCCAGGTTGGTCTCGGCGATGCCCAGCTCGATGTGCTGCCCGGCGGGCTTCTCGCGCCAGTGCACGATCGTCTCCGCGTCGTCGGCGAACCAGTCCCGCCGGTCGGCCACCGACCAGACGCCGACCTTGTTCACCCACCCCGCCAGGTTCGTCGACAGCGACACGTCGGGGCTGACGGTGACCACGCGCCGCGCGGCCTCGGGCGCCGCGCGGGTTAGGTCGAGCAAGGCACGGCCGAGCGCCGCCTGCGTGGTCATCGTCCCCGATGGCGTCCGCCCGAAGTCGGCCGGCACGGCGGGCGGCTCGGCCGCCGGCGGCGCCGGGCGGCGCAGCCGCCGCGCGACGTCCGCGCACAGCAGCGCCGGCTCGGTGCCCGGCGCGAACCGCGCCCACGGGTCCGCGGGGTCCGCCCCGAGCTCCGCGGCGAGCTGCGTCATCTGCGCCGCGGTCAGCAGCGCCGAATGGTTCTGCGGATGCCCCTGGGTGGGCAGCCCGTACCCCTTCACCGTGTAGGCGAATATCACGGTCGGCCGGGTGTCCTCGATGGCCGCGAACGCCGCGTCGAGCGAGGCCAGGTCGTGCCCGGCCAGGTTGCGGATCGCGGCGAGCAGCGTGCCGTCGTCGAGCCCGGCCACCAGCCCGGCTAGCGCGGTGTCCGTGCCGGGCAGCCGCTCCCGCAGCTCAGCGGGGCCGCAGCGCAGCAGCCGCTGATACTCGGGGTTGGGCATGTCGTCGATGCGGCGCCGCAGCGCTTCCCCGCCCGGCTGGGCGAACAGCCCGGTCAGCAGCTGCCCGTACTTGAGCGTGAGCACCTGCCAGCCCGCCGCGGCGAACATGCCCTGCAGCTTGCCCGTCGCGATGTTCGGCACGACGCGGTCCAGGGACTGCCTGTTCAGGTCGACGATCCAGGTGATCTCGCCGAGCTCGGCGACGCCGGGGTCGAGGATCGCCTCCCAGACGGCGCCCTCGTCGAGCTCGGCGTCACCGACCAGCGAGTACTGCCGTCCCAAGCCAGGCTGATCGGCCGCCCCGAGCCTGGACACGTAGCGGCGGGCGACCGCGCCCCAGATCGGCGCGGTCGCGCCGATGCCCACCGACCCGGTCGAGTAGTCCACCGGGTCCGGGTCCTTCGCCCGGCTCGGGTAGCTCTGTAGCCCGCCGAACTCCCGCAGCGTGGTCAGGTACTTCTGGTCAAGGTCGCCGAGCAGGTAGTTGATCGCGTGCAGCACGGGGGAGGCGTGCGGCTTCACCGACACCCGGTCGGCGGCCCGCAGATGCCGGAACCACAGCGACGTCATGATCGACACCAGCGACGCCGAGGAGGCTTGATGCCCGCCCACCTTGAGCCCCGACGGGTTCGGCCGCACCCGGTTCGCGTAGTGCACGATCGCGGTGGAGAGCCAAAGCACCCGCCGTTCGATTTCCAGAAGCGGATCGGCCCTACCGGTGCGCGCTGGCGTCTGCATCATCGTCATGATCTATGTTTGCTCACCCAGCTCGACCGTGCCCACCCAGCCCCCCGCCCACTCTCGCCCACCAGGCCCCAAGACCCGCGGCGCCCGGTATGCGGGTTATGCGAGAGTAAACGGGATAGTTCCGGGTAGCCGGGGCCCATGACTGTTTCTGCTATCGTCGCCTGGATCATCACCGGGCTGATAATCGGCGCGCTCGCCCATCTTCTCGTGCCCGGGCGTCAGCGGATCGGGATCTTGCTCACGGTGCTCTTCGGCATGGCCGGCGCGCTCGTAGGCGGCATCATCACCGCCGCGATCGTTGGCCCTGGCCACTTGATCATCTCGTTCATCGTGGCGCTCGTGGTGTCCGCGCTGCTGATCGCCGCGGTATCGCACCCGCGCTCACGGCGCTACCTGCGCTCCAACCGCCGCCGCCGGATCTTGCGCTGACCATGTTATATGGATTCCATATCACACGGGAACCTAGATAACACGGAGAGCGGCGCGAACGGATCCGACCCGGCAGGGAAAGCGCCGCCAGGCGGATCGCGGCGCGCGGTCGCCGCGGTGCGGCAGGCGCTGCGCGCGACGGTGACCCAGCTCTCGCTGCTCAACCACCAAGTCGGCGGGCAGCTCGAGATGCGCCCGGGTGACCTGTACTGCCTGGACCTGATCGACAGCCACGGGCCGGTCAGCCCGAGCGCGCTATCCCGGATGGCCGGGCTGCACCCGGCGACGATGACCGGCATCCTCGACCGCCTCGAGCGCGGCCGCTGGGTCGAACGCGAGCGCGACCCCGCCGACCGCCGCGGCGTCCGCCTGCGAGTGCTGCGCGAGCGCAGGCCGGAGATCGCGCGCCTGTACGCAGGGATGAACGACGCGGTGGACCGCATCTGCGCCGGCTACACGCCAGCAGAACTAGACCTGATCGCCGGGTTCCTCGCGCAGGCCACCGAAGCGGGCCGGACCGCCACAGAAGACCTCTCCCGTTCCTAGCCGTGAGGGCTAGGCGTTTAACGCCCGTCACGACCGGTAGCGGAAAGAGTCATTCGCGAGACAGGAGGACACCATGGATAAAAGGGTCCGCGACGTCATGACTCCGAATCCGGTCGGCGTCTACTACGACCAGACCATCGCCGAAGCCGCACGGGTCATGCGCGACGCCGGGGTCGGGGCGGTTCTTGTGGTGAAGGGTGACTCGCTCGGCGGTGTGGTGACCGACAGGGACCTGGTAATCCGGGGGCTCGCGGAGGGCGCGGGTGCTGACGCGCCGGTGGGCCCGCTGTGCAGCTCGAAGCTGGTCGGCGTGGACGCCGCGGCTGACATCGCGGACGCCGAGCTGCTAATGCGGGAGAACGCTGTCCGCAGGCTCCCCGTCATCGAGGACGGGCAGATCGTCGGCATCATCTCGCTGGGCGACATAGCGAATACCTGACCGACCACGTTTCACCTGCTAGTGGCGGGTAGGTCAAAGACATGTCCAATGAAATGCACACAGATCTCATCGGACTGCAGAACGCACTGCTGAACACCACCGATGTGGATCAGTTCCTGCACGAGCTCGCGGTCCTCGCCACCCGAGTGGTCACCGACGGGCTCTGTTGCGGGATGACGCTCCGCCACCGCGGTCGGCTGCCGGCCACCGCGGCCTGTACCGACCCGCTGGCCGCGCAGGCCGACGACGTGCAGTTCCGGACAGGCGACGGCCCGTCCCTGCATGCGATGCGGCGCGGCGAGCGGGTGCACATCCAGGACATGACCAGGCACGACCGGTGGCCGCGCTTCTGCGGGCACGCGGTGTCGGTTGGTATCCGCTCCTGCCTGGTGGTGCCGCTCATCACGGATGGTGAGCCCGTCGGGGCGCTCGCCCTCTACGCGCGGCGGCCGTTCGCGTTCGGCCCGGATGAGACCAGGCGGGCGGACCGGTTCGCCCGGAACGCCTCAGGCGCGCTCACGCTGGCGTTGCGGATGGCTTCCTGCGAAGACCTCAACGATCAGCTCAGGTCCTCGATCGCGTCTCGCGCGGTCATCGATCAGGCGCTCGGTGTGATCATGGCCACCGAGCGCTGTCCGCAGGAAAAGGCCTTCGCGTTGCTGCGGACGGTCTCGCAGAACACCAACGTCAAGCTTCGTGACCTCGCGGCCACCATCGTGATGAGCGTCAGCGGTCATCCGCCGCGGCCGGCGTCGCCTTTTGAGGACGGCTGAGGTCGTGATGACGGGGTGACGGCGCGGTTTTCGGTAACCGTCGTCTGACCGGACCCCCGCGCCGGTCAGACGACGGTCACCTGATCGGGACCCCCGGCTTGGTCGCAAAGCGATGCCCGGGCGGCGTCCACGCTCGGGTAGATGTCGATGAGCCGGTCGATGCCGACCAGGCTGAGCACCCGCAGCACCGGCTGGGCGGTTACCACCAGCCGGATCGTGGCACCCGTCGCGGTCGCCCGTCGCGCGGCGCGGACGAGCGCGGTGATGCCCGACGAGTCGCAGAACGTCGTGCCCGTCATGTCCACGATCAGCGCGAGCGCCGCCTGGTTGAGAACGGCGAGCAGCGCCTCGCGCACGGCATCGGATCCGGTGAGGTCAATCTCCGCGGGCAGCCGCACGACAGCGGTCCGGCCGGACCACGTCACGGGAAACTGCTCTCCGGACATGACAGTTACCGCCCTTCGGCAAAGGCTAAGAGCGGGCCGCATCTCCGGACCCGGGGGGGAAAGCGGTCACGTGTGAAGTATGTGCCGCAGGCAGCATTATGGTGGTCTTTGCCTCGCTTGCACAAGCGCGAATCCCGCTTCTACCCACTCCGAATCCAATCATGCGACGGCGCCTGCCCAGGTTTTCCTGGTGGCACGCGGGTAGTGGATAAAACCGTTACCCGGGAGGTAAAGGTGAGCATTGCCGGACGAGCGGACAACTTCGCCGAACAGGTGCTGCCGTACGCGGGGCAGCTGCATTCGGTGGCGCTGCGGCTGACGGGAAACCCGGTGGACGCCGAAGACCTTGTCCAGGAGACGTACGTGAAGGCGTACGCCGGCTTCGACACCTTCGAGCCGGGTACCAACCTGCGCGCTTGGCTCTACCGGATCGAGACCAACGCCTTCTATAACGCCTACCGGGCCCGTCGCCGTCGGCCTGAGGTGCTGCTCGAGTCCCTGGAGCCGGTCGAAGCCGAGCACCCGGTCACCAGTTCGGCGGAGGACGCAGCGCTCGCCGACATGCCGGATCCCGCTCTGATCGCGGCGCTTAGCGGGCTGCCCAGCCACATGGCGACCACGATCTACCTGGCGGACGCTGAGGGATACCGGTACGCGGAGATCGCTGAGATCACCGGAGTGCCGATCGGCACCGTGATGTCCCGGCTGCATCGAGCTCGTAAGCGGCTGCGGACCGTGCTCGCCGATTACCTGCGGCCGGACCTTAGCCAGAGTGCGCAGCGCGCCGCCTAGCAGGCACGAGCGGCAGGCACGAGCGGCAGGCACGACAAACCTGACGAGACCCCCCAACCAACCTGACAACTGGAGCAGTGAAATGCGAGTCTTTTCCATCTTGCTGGTCATCTGGCTCGTCATCGGCGCGATAGCGGCCGGGCAGCGCGGGTACTACACCAAGCTGCCAAGCTGTGCCAACGCGGGCACCGTGGTCGTGACGATCCTGGCCGGGCCGCTCAACTACGCCGGTGCCAACCCCAAGGTGTCCTGTCACTGACGGCGGCGGCCCGCCGCCGCGGCCTATGCTGCGTGTAGCGACGAGACGGAGGTAAGCCGTGCCGGTCGAGGACCTTGGCTACGGGGCCGCCGAGCTGGTCAGCCTGTCCACCGGCGAGGTGAAAGCGCTGTACAAGCTCGCCGAGCTGGTGGTCCAGCAGGTCCCTGGCTGCGCCGCGGCGCACGCGACGATCTGGCGGGATGGCGAGCTTGTCCAGATGGCGGCCACGCACCCGGACGCGGCGGAACTAGCCGATCTGGCGATCAAGACGCGCGAGGGGCCGCTGACTACCGCCGTGGCGGAAGGCACGTCGGTGAGCTGTCCGGACATTCTGCAAGAGACCAGATGGCCGCGGTGGACGGAAGCAGCGCTGTCGCGCGGCGTCCGCTGCTCGGTGCACCTGGTCCGCCAGGTTCCGCCGACGACCCTGGTGCTCTCGCTGTTCGGCGTCCGGCCGGGAGTGCTGCACGCCGATTCGGCGCCCGTGGCCGAGATGCTCGCCAGGTTCGGCGGCACGGTGTTCGCCAACACCCTCGCCTATGGACAGGCGCAGCGAACCGCGACGCAGCTGAAGGATTCCGTCGCGGCCCGTGCGGTTACCGACCAGGCCAAGGGCATCCTGATGCACGCGCTCGGCTGCGACGCCGAGGGAGCGCTGAAGTTCCTGCGCCGGGAATCGCAGCGGCGGCACCTCAAGGTGACGGAGGTCGCGGCCCTGATCATCGAGACGCACGGTCGCGGCTAGGTTGCCGTATTGTTCTAGCTCTGGATCGTTCGATCGCGGGCGTTTCGAACCTAAAGCGCAGGGATGGCGGGAGATGCCAGAGGGCGGATGGCCGGCCGAGCCGCTGGCTGATGTGGTGGCGCGGCGTGACGCGTTGCGGCACGCCGCGGACATCCCTGGCGCCGACGCCGCGGCTTTGCTCGACGCGGCCCTGACGGAACTCGACGGCGCCATCGACACGGTGGTCAGAATGCTGTCGGCCGGCGAGGGTAACGAGGCGGCGGCCGAAGGCCTGCCCGAGGCCGCCCGGGCGGAACGGCGCCTGCTGCATGCCACCTTCCAGCACACCCCCGTCGCGCTGTTCCTGCTCGAGCCCGACGGCACGATCCGGCGGGCGAACAACGAGGCCGCCGCGCTTATCGGTTCACCTGCTGGATACGCGACTGGCAAGCCGCTGACGACGTTCGTCGACCTGCCGTTCAAGGCCGCCGTGCAGACGCAGCTCGCCGCCGTGATGAGGACAAGCCGGCCCAGGCGGGCGAGCCTGCGAATGCTGACCGCGAGCGGCACCGTCGACGTCGCCATGACCGCCGCCGTGGTGGAACTGGCAGGAGATCCGCCGCTGCTGGTGGTCGCGGCCACGTCGCCCGCACCCCTCGCGTCTGCGACCCCCGGCGAGGACAGCCGGCCGCGGCGCGAGGACGGCGTGACGGCCACCGGCCGCGCCATCGGGTCGATGACCCAGCGCATGGACATGGTCGTCTCGGTGACGAGGCTGCTGCTGGACAACAGCACCTTCAGCGAGGCGGTGACGCTGCAACGCTGCGCTCGGCTGCTGGCCGGCGATCTCGCGGACTGGGTCATCGTCGACATGGAGCGCGACGGCCGCCTGCGCCGGCAGATCGCGGCCGGGCCGCGGGACAGGCAGGCAGACGCCCTGGCCCGCGCGGTGCGCAGCGTCAATCCCGACGCGGAGTCAATGCCTTCGCAGGTGCATAGCATGCGCAAGTCGATCCTGCTGGCGCACGCCGACGACCCTGGCGTGCTCGGAACGGGCCCCGGCGGCACTCCGCTGCTGATGACGCTGGGAGCCACCTCGCTGATCTGCGTCCCGATCTCGGACGGTACGACGAGCTTCGGTGCGATGACCCTGGCCCGGCCGGCCAGCAGGGGGCCGTTCGAGATCGCCGACCTCGCCCTCGCCGAACAGCTCGGCGAGCACCTGGCGATCGCGATCCGGGTAGACAGGATGTTCCGCCATCGTTCCGAGGTGGCGGAGACGCTGCAGGCGAGCCTGCTTCCGGCCCGGCTGCCGGACGTGCCTGGTCTCGATTTCGCCGCGGCCTACGTCGGTGCCACGGCCTCGCAGGAGATCAGCGGTGACTTTTACGACGTGTTCAGGTACCGGGACGGCTGGGCCATCGCGATCGGGGATGTCTGCGGCAAGGGCCAGGACGCGGCCGCGGTGACCGCGGCGGCGCGGCACTCCATCCGTGCCCTGGCATCCGTGCACACCGCGCCCGCCGACGTCCTGGCCGCCGCGAACGAGGTGCTGGTCGCCGGGGACTACGGGGAGCGGTTCGTGACCGTCAAGCTCGCTTTCCTGCAGACCCGCGGGCGCCGGCTCGGTGTGCGGCTCGCCAGCGCCGGCCACCCAGGCCCCGCCGTCGTCCGGGCCGATGGGCGGGTGGAATTGCTTGAAGGCGACGGGCTCCCGCTCGGCCTGTTCGACGACGCCCAGCCCAGCCCGGCGGAGCTCGAGCTCCGCCAGGGTGACCTGCTGTTCTTCTACACCGACGGTGTGACAGAAGCCAGGAGCGCGGATCTGGAGTTCTTCGAAGACCGTCTGATCGACGAGCTCGCCGCCGGCGCTGGCCGGTCCGCGTCGGAGACGGTCCGCGCGGTCCAGGAGCTAGTGACCGAGTTCTCGCAGGGCGAGCTCAGGGATGACCTCACGATCGTGGCCGTGAAGGTGGGCACCGCGAGCTGAGGGTTGCGCTGGCTGAGGGCCGCGCCAGCTGACGAGTCATTGCTCGTAAATATCCTCGATCACTTCCGTGTCGTCCGGCGCTCGCGGGGGCAGGCTCGCCCTGACGTGGGGCCCGGGGTTGCCGGCGCTGTAGGCCGGCACGTCGATCTCCTCCACCCGGGGGGCCGGATAGGCGCGCGTGCGCCGTAGCAGCAGCCTCCTGCCCACCCAGCCGTACGTGCGACGCGGGGTGATCAGCCCGATAAGGCCGACGATCATCAGGATCCAGCCGGCGACGTGCAGGTTGAGGACAGGCGTGTTTCCCCTCACCGCGAAGGCGAAGATCGCTCCGACGCACAGGAGCGCCCAGCCTATTCCGGTTTTCATGGACTGTCCTTTCCGGCGGTCTCGGGCCGCCGTGAGAATGCTGCGCGGTGGGCCTGCGGTCGCGGTGGGCCTGCGGTCGCGGTGGGCCTGCGGTCAGGCGGCGTCGACCAGCCGGCTCCTCAGGTGGGTCAGCGCCCGCGCGAGCAGCCGGGACACGTGCATCTGGGAGATCCCGAGGCGCTCACCGATCTCCGCCTGCGTGAGGTTGCCGTAGAAGCGCATGACCAGGATGCGCTGCTCACGCTCGGGCAGCTCGCTCCAGTGCGTGGCGACCGCTTCCATCTCGATCGTGTGCTCGACCTGCGCGTCCTCGCCCCCGAGCACGTCACCGAGCAGCGCGGGATCTTCCCGGTCCGACAGCGGCGCGTCCAGCGAATAGGCGCTGAAGACCATGTCCGCCTGCCGGGCTTCGAGTACGTCGTCATCGCTGACTCCGAGCCGGTGCGCGAGCTCGTCGTCGCCGGGGTCACGCCCGAGTTGGTGGGTGAGCTCCTCCGTCGCCTTGCGCAGCTCGAGCAGGAGCTCCTGCGCGGACCGCCGGACATGGATCTGCCAGCGCTTGTCGCGGAAGTGCCGCTTGATCTCGCCGCTGACGCACGGGGCGGCGTAGGCCGTCAGGCTGCTGCCAACGGCCGGGTCGTAGTTGTTGATCGCCTTGAGCAGGCCCACGTAGCCGACCTGCATGAGGTCCTCGGTCGGCTCGGGGCTGCCGCGGTACTGCCTGACGCACGAGCGGACCAGCTTCTCGTGGCGCTGGACCAGGATCTCGCACATGGCGGCGCGCCGGTCGCTGTCGCGGGGCAGCGCGCGGAACCGGCGCAGCAGTTCATCGTCGGGCAGCTGGCTCAGCTCGGCGCGGAAGCCGGTGGTGCGGCTCGGTGCCTTCATCATGCCTATCTCCGGGGGTGTGGATAAGGTCGCGGACCATGGCGGTATGCCCGCACCAGGAGGTCTAAACATGACGGTGTGTGAGCTACGTCACTGTGCTAGCCCCGCTCGCCGCCGGGCGCTTTAGTCCGCCGTCTTCCCTCGTCGCGATGAAGCCTTGCTTCATCGCTCCTCAGTCCAGACGGCGGCGCGCCCTTTGGCTCGCGGGGGGCTGCCCCGCCGCCATGGCGGCGGGGCAGCCCTGCAGGATTGTCCTCGGCTTGTTCCTGCCGCTCGCTAGTTTCTGCCGCGGCCGGTTACCGCGTCGCGGAGTTTGTCCGCGGCTCCTGTTAGCGGGCCGGCGGCCTTTCTGGCGGCCTCGTTGGCCGGGGTGTGCGGGTGCGGCCGGGTGGGCGCTATCCTCTTCGCCTGCTCGATCTTGCGGCCAAGTTCCTCGGCCTCGTCGGCGGTCAGGGTGGCGCGCATGAGCGGCCAGGCGTGGCCCTCCTCGAACGCGATGTGCGCGCGGGCGTCGGAGATGAAGCCGGTGAGCAGTTCATCGAACTCCGCGTCATCCGCCTTCAGCTTGCTGAGCTGATATAGCACCTGCTCAGCGTCCCGCTCCTGGCCGATCGCCTCGTCGGCGACACGGTCGCCTTCAGGTCCGAGCTCGCGGACCGCGGGCCAGAAGTACTGCTGCTCCGCTGCTTCGTGCCTCGACTCCTCGATGATCACATCCTCGGCCAGGCCCCTGCGCTGCGCTAGTTCCGCGGCGCTAGCGCCAGTTCCGGCCTTGGGACCGTACTCGAGCCGGGCGAGCATCGCCTTTACCTCGTCGTGGTCCTGCAAGAGGACCTCGAAGACGTCTGCCATTGCTCCTCCCTCGGGTCAGCTGTTGATTGAGCCCGGCGGCTACCCGTCCGACCCGGGCGCAAACGACCTGTGGGAATCCGGCGGTTATGCACCGCCGGGAAATGGCTACAGCGACGCCGCCGGAGCCCTGAGCAGCGCGGCGACCCCGCCGGCGGGCAGGTTCGCCTCCTGCGGCAGGAAGTGCAGTTCCGCGTCCGTGCCTACCGCCGCCCGCACGAGCGCGGCGTCGGCCCGGTCCTCGACCGGCCGGGAGACGCCGCGCTCGAGCAACTCGTCCATCTCGGTCGCGGCGTCGGTCATCCCCGGACCCACCCATGCCGCCGTGGCCGACAGCGTGTCGACGGCGAGCAGCACGTCGGACACCAAACCGTCGCGCAGCGCGATAAGCGTGTCGTGCGCCCCCTCGGTGGCCAGCCGTTCCGTCGGATCCGCGACGTTCATCCTCGCCCGGAACTCATCAAGCCTGGCCCGGCCGTCCACGCCCGCCTGGCGCAGGGACTCGGCGTGTGCCGCCTCGTCGAACAGCGCCGCGTCCGGCGCGACTTCCCGGTCGACGATCAGTGCGACGTCGCGCAGCGCGGTCGGCAGTCGCTCGAGCACTATGGTTCGTTCCCTGACGTCCCCGCCCACGATGACGAACCGGGCGTTTATCCGGTCGGCCTCGGCCGCCGCGGCCTCGGCGATCTTCTTGGCGTTCTCGTCCCATGTCTCCTCGGCTGACCGCTGGAACCGCGCCATCGACCAGCCGCCCGCGTGGGGCTTGTGCACCGGCCAGGACTCGCCCTCGACGCTTTCCGTCGCGATCGCCTCTTCGGAGACGGCGACCACCTGGCCGCCCGTCCTGGTCGCCGATATGCGCACGTGCGGAAGCCGAACGGGTCGCTGCGCCAGCCACGGCACCACGTGCGGCAGCGGCGTGTAGCTGACAACCTCACGCGGCGGAGGCTCCAGCATGGCGCTGCTGAGCCGCACGCTCCCGGCGACGGCGAACACGGCGTGCCCCCCGCCCGGATGCGTGTCCCGCGTCACCGCCTGCTGCACAGCCGCGAGGGTCGCGTCATCGGCGCCGTCGGCGGCGAGCCGTTCGCGCGCCGAACGCCAGCGCAGCGCCGCCTCGACAGCGACCTTTCCCGTCGACGGCATTGTGTTGTCCAGGTACAGGGACACGTAGCCGTCGCCGGGCTGGTCCGGCGTGTTCTGGTACAGCGCGCGCAGGAAACCGAGGTCCATCCCGGCGCCTCCTTCCCGGTCGTCACGAAAGCAGGTCGAATATGCCCCGCCACCACTGGTCACGAACGCAAACGGCTGGCCGAGTGCTGGGCCGGTGCCGCGGGCGGGCAGATTCCCCGGCCCCGTCGGCATAGTCGCATGACCGCTGGGAAGCGGACTGTCGGCGGTGTCGCGGTGTGGCGGCCCGCCCGCCGGGTCCCGCGCGCAAGCGGGCGGGGTCCGGCCGAAACCGCCGACCGCTGCCATACGAGCCGCCGATAAGGACGCGAGATGACCGACTACGCCACCGACTGGCGCGCGGCGAGCGCGTGCCTGTCCGCCGACCCCGACTTGTTCTTCCCCATCGCCACCGGCTCGGCCGCGGCTGTACAGATCGGGAAAGCCCAACGGATCTGCGCCGGCTGCCAGGTGCGGCGGGAGTGCTTCGACTTCGCCATGCGGTCAGGCGAGACCCACGGGGTATGGGGCGGCACCACTCCGGAGGAACGAATCCGCGTCCGCCGCCAGCGCGCCCGCCTAACCCGCCGCGCCTGGCAGTCCTCCGCGAAGCTCTCTGTGAACACCCCGGCGACGCGAGCCTCCTGACACTAGCTCCCCCGTCGGCCAGCCGTGGCGCCCTCCGCCCCTGGTTCCGCGGGCAGCCAGCGCTCCATGCAGTTGAGCAGCTCCTCGGTGTCCACTGGCTTGGTCACGTAGTCGCTCGCGCCGGCCGTCAGGCTCTTGTCCCGGTCGCCGGGCATCGCGCGGGCCGTCACCGCGATGATCGGCAGCATCCCGAACCGCGGCATCTGGCGGATCGTGGTCATCGTGGAGTACCCGTCAAGCCGCGGCATCATCACGTCCATCAGGATCAGGTCGACGTCGCGAGCGGCGATCAGCGCGTCGATGCCCTGCCGCCCGTTGTCCGCGACGGTCGCGCGCATGCCGTACAGCTCAAGCGTGCTCTTGATCGCGAACACGGTCCTGGCGTCGTCGTCGATCACGAGGATGTGCTTGCCGCGCAAGCCCGGCCGGCTGGAACCGGCCGTCGCGGCGGCGGCGGCCGCTGCCGCCGCGTCGCCGACCAGCGGCGGCACCTGGCCGCGCCGGGCCGCCGACAGGTGCAGCGTGATCCGCTCGCGCAGATCGTCAAGCGAGGAGAGCAGCTCGAGCGTCCGGTATCCGGCCCGCAGCGCGGCGACGCGATCGGCGACGTCGGCGGCCGGACGCCCGGTCAGGTGCGCGACCACGGGGATCTCCGCCAGTTCGGGCTTTTCCCTGGCCTGCTCGAGGAACTCAAGCGCCGCGGGCAGACCAAGATCCACCACCACGCACCGGAACGGCTCCGCGGCCAGCAACGCCACGGCCTGGGCCGGGCTGGCCGGGGCGACGACCCGCACGGCCGCGTTCGTGTCGGTGAGGTCGGAGATCGCGCTGTGCGCGAGCAGCGTCAGGTGGCCGCCGCCGGCGCCCTCGAACACCAGAACGTTGACCGCAGCGCCGGAGCCGCCCGCCGGCGCGGGATCCACCGTGCCGAGCGCGTCTTGCCCAGCCGGCCCGACAGGGACGCCGAACGGCGACCACGCGGGCAGCAGGACCGGCACCTGGTCCCCGGGACCGGACGCCAGCCCGTCCGGCATAACGGTCGGCACCCAGAGCGTGAACGTGCTGCCCCGCCCCAGGTCGCTTACCGCCGTGATACGCCCGCCGAGCAGGGCGCTCACCTCGTTGGCGATGGACAGCCCGAGCCCGGTGCCGCCGTACTGGCGGCTGAGTGTGCCGTCGCTCTGCTGGAACGCGCCGAAGATCACGGCGAGGCTCTCGGGCGCGATGCCGATCCCTGTATCGGTCACGGAGAACCCGACCATCCCAGGCTCCGAGGCGGACGCTTCCACGAGTAGCGTCACCGACCCGCGCTCGGTGAACTTGACCGCGTTGGACAGCAGGTTGCCAACCACCTGGCGCAGCCGCTGCCGGTCGGTGTCCAGCTCGAACGGCGCGGAAGGCGCCGTCTTCACCGTGAACTCGAGCCCCTTCTCCGCGGTCAGCGGGCCGAACGTGGTCCGCAGGTCTTCCACCAGCGCGGCGAGCGGGAACCGCTCGACGAGCACGTCCATCCGGCCCGCCTCCACCTTGGACAGGTCGAGGATGTCGTTGATGAGCTGGAGCAGGTCCGATCCCGCCGAGTGGATGACGTGGGCGTACTCGACCTGCTTGGCGGTGAGGTTGTGGCTCGGGTTCTGCGCCAGTAGCCGCGCGAGGATGAGCAGGCTGTTCAGCGGCGTACGCAGTTCATGCGACATGTTGGCGAGGAACTGCGACTTGTACTGCGAGGCGAGCGCGAGCTGCCGCGCACGCGCCTCGATCTCCGTCCTGGCCCGCTCGATCTCCGCGTTCTTCGCCTCGATGTCCCGCTTTTGGGTGGCGAGCTGGGCGGCCTTTTCTTCCAGGTCGGCGTTGGACAGCTGCAGCTCTTCAGAACGCGACTGCAGTTCCTCGGAACGCGCCTGCAGCTCCGCCGTCAGCCGCTGCGACTGCTGGAGCAGCGCGTCCGTGCGGGCGTTGGCGATGATCGCGTTGACGCTGACCCCGAGCGTCTCGGTGAGCTGCTCGAGGAAGTCGATCTGGACCTTGCTGAACTTGGTGAACGAGGCGAGCTCCACCACGCCCTGCACCGTGTCCTCGAACATGACGGGCAGCACGGCCAGGTTGGCCGGCGGCGCCTCGCCGAGGCCGGAGGAGATCTTGATGTAGCCCGGCGGGATCTCGTCGACCACGATGGGCCGCTTGCTCTTGGCGACCTGCCCGATCAGCGACTGCCCGATCCGGTACTGGATCGGGGCGTCCTTGTCGGCGCGGAGCCCGTACCCGGCGATCAGCCGCAGCCTAGTCTCCCCGGCGGACTCCTCGGCCAGGAAGAACGTGCCGTGCTGCGCCCCGAGCAGCGGGGCGAGCTCCTCCATGATGAGCTCGGCGACGACCTCGAGATCGCGGTGTCCCTGCATCATGGACCCGACGCTGGCCAGGTTCGACTTCAGCCAGTCCTGGTCGCGCGAGGCCTGGACCATCTCCCGCAGCGCGACGACCATCGCGTTGATGCTGTCTTTCAGCTCGGCGACCTCGCCCGCCGCCTCGACAGAGATCGACTGGTCCAGGTCGCCCGCCGCCACCTTGCTCGCCACCTCGGAGATCGCGCGGACCTGCCGGGTCAGGTTCCCGGCCAGCTCGTTGACGTTCTCCGTCAGCCGCTTCCAGGTCCCGGACACGCCCTCCACCTCGGCCTGCCCGCCCAGGCGGCCCTCCCGGCCCACCTCGCGGGCCACCCGGGTGACCTCCGCGGCGAACGAGGACAGCTGGTCGACCATCGTGTTGATGGTCGTCTTCAGCTCGAGGATCTCCCCGCGCGCGTCCACGTCGATCTTCTTGGTCAGGTCGCCTTGCGCGACCGCGGTGGTGACCTGCGCGATGTTCCGCACCTGGCTGGTCAGGTTGTTCGCCATCGAGTTGACGTTGTCGGTCAGGTCCTTCCAGGTACCCGACACGCCCCGCACCACGGCCTGCCCGCCGAGGTTCCCCTCGGTGCCGACCTCGCGGGCCACCCGGGTGACTTCCTCGGCGAACCCGGATAGCTGGTCGACCATCGTGTTGAGGGTGGTCTTGAGCTCGAGGATCTCCCCGCGCGCGTCCACGTCGATCTTCTGGGTGAGGTCGCCCTTGGCGACCGCGGTCGCGACCTGCGCGATGTTCCGCACCTGGGTGGTCAGGTTGCCCGCCATCGCGTTGACCGACTCGGTGAGGTCGTTCCAGGTCCCGCAGACCCCGGTCACGTGCGCCTGGCCGCCGAGCTTGCCTTCCGTGCCCACCTCGCGGGCGACCCTGGTCACCTCGGCGGTGAACTGGTCAAGCTGGTCGGCCATGCCGTTGAACACGCTGCCGATCTCGTCGACGAGCGGGTCACCTGACGGGGCGAGGCGCTTGCTGAAGTCGCCGCCGCGGACCGCGGTCAGTCCCGCGAGCAGCTGTTCGAGGGCCGCCCTGTCTAGCCGCGGCAGCTCATGGTCGACGTCCGTCATCCGCTGCTCCCGTTCCCCGCGACGCCGTGGTAAACCCATAGCTACTGACAGTAATACGGTAGCGGCGTCGCCGCTGTCGGTTCGGCCCAGAGTAGGAATCAATCGTCATAAACTAGTCTAATCCTGGCTTAGCGAGTTCTTCATTTTTCTTTTACCGAACGAATACGCCTGACTCTGCCAGCGTAGGCGCTCGCGGTGGTCGCCGGACGCCCGTCGGGGGTAGCGGAGGGTGGTACGGTTTTCCGCATCGCGGCGGGAAGGCGGTGGTCGTGGTCGACACCGGTACGGATCTGCCCCGGCTGGCCGCTGTGATCGAGCGGCAGCGGCGCGAGGTCGCGCGACTGCGGACCGAGGCGGCCGCGGAGTCGGTCATCGCGATGGCCAAGGGCGCGCTGATGGAGCGGAACGGCAGCTCCGCGGGTGAGGCGGCGCTGCAGCTCACCAACATGGCCGCCGCGGCGGGCCTGCCGCTGCGCGAGATGGCCGCGGCCGTCCTGGGGCAAGAGCCGCACCCTCCGGCGCGGTCTGTGCCGGACGGGCCGGAACCCGCCGAGCTGGAGCCGCGGGACCCGGTCGGCGTGGCGATGGCCGAGCGGGCCAGGGACGGCGCCGAACTCATCGCCGTGCTGGCCGAGCAGCTCCGGCCGCGGTTCGGCACGGCCGCGGTCGCGGTGTGGCTGCTCGAAGCGGACGGCGCGCTTGAGATGCTCGGCGCCGACGGCCTCGGCGGCACCCAGGCGGCGAGGTGGCGGCGGCTGCCGCCGCAGTTCGACTGCGCGGAGCAGCGGGTGGCGGTCGCGGGCGAGGAGATGTGGCTGCGTGACGAGCCGGACGCGGCCCGCGCCGTGCTCCCGCTCAGGGATCGGACGGGAGCCCTGCTCGGCGTGGCGGAAGGCTGGTGGCGGGCGCCGCGCGAGGAATTCGCCGAGGAGTTCAGGTCCGGGATGTCCGCCGCGCTCGCCGGGTTCACCGAAGTGCTCAGCCTGCGCATGAACGAGGGGCCGATCGGATCGACGGCGCCGTCGCCCGCGGTGTTCGCAACCCTGGACCAGATGGCGGACTCGCTGCTTGTGGTCCGGCCGCTGCGCGGCGATGACGGCGAGATCGCCGACTTCGCCATCCTGCGCGTCAGCCCCGGATACATCGACCCCGCCGGCGGGGTCGCGGGTGAGGCGGCCAGGGACGTGAGGGTTCTCGCCGGGCTGACCCTGCTTGAGGCATACCCGGCGTCGATGGCTGGCGACGGCCTGTTCGCCCGGGCCCGGCGGGTGCTCGCCAGCGGCCGCGCCGAGCACGTGCCGGGCACCGTCGCCGCCCCGCTGACCGGTGACGTTGATCGGGTTAAGGTCGCCGACCTGCACGCCGTCCCCTTCTTCGCCGGGGTCGTCTTCACCTGGCGAACGGTGGGCGAGGCCGAGCAGCGAGCCGACCTGCTCGGGCACGCGCAGCGCCTTGGCCAGATGGGCGGCTGGGAGGAGCATCTCGCCGGCGGCACGGTCCGGTGGACCGAGGCCGCCTTCGCCCTGTTCGGCCTGGATGCGCGGCACGCCGCGCCGATCCCGACAGCCGACCTGCACAACTTCGTGATCGCCGCGGACCGCGGGCCGGTCCAGCGGTTCCGGCAGTCGCTGCTGACGCGACGCGAGTCCGCCGTGGCGGTGTTCCGCATCGTCCGGCCGGGCGACATGGCGATCAGGCAGATCCGGATCTACGCCGAGCCCGTCCTGGCCGGCGACGCGGTGGTGGCGCTGCGCGGTGCGTTCCAGGACGTCTCCGCGCACTACCACACCGAGGTAGCCCTCGCCGCGACCCGCGACCAGCTCGCCGACAGCGAGCAGCGCGCCGCGCAGGAGCACCAGCTCGCGGTGCGCTTGCAGCGCGCGATCATGCCGGAGGACCCGCCGCCCGTGGAGGCGTCCGGCGTCGATGTCGCGGTGCGCTACCGCCCGGCCGAGCCAGGGCACTTGGTGGCGGGGGACTGGTATGACGCGGTGCAGATGCCCGGCAGGGACCTGCTGCTCGTGGTGGGGGACATCACCGGTCACGGCATCGACGCGGTCACCGGCATGATCGCCGCGCGCAACGCGCTGCGCGGGCTCGCCGCGACCGGAGGAGGCCCGGCCGCGCTGCTCAAGTCGCTCAACTACGCGGCCTGCCACATTACCGAGGGCGTCGCGGGAACCGTCGTCTGCGGCAGTTACGACCAGGACAGCCGCGTGCTGCGGTGGGCGCGGGCCGGGCACCTGCCGCCGATCCTGGTCCGCGACGGCGCGGCCACGACGCTGCCGCTGCCGGGCGGCGTCCTGCTCGGGCTCGACCCGGAGGCCGACTACGAGGAGGCCGAGCTCCAGTTGCGTCCGGGCGACGTGCTGCTGCTGTTCACCGACGGCCTGATCGAGCGCCGGGCGGGCTCGATCAGCGACGCGCTGCGCGACATCACGGCCGCCGCCGTCTATCGGGGCGCGGACGCCGCCAGCCACGCGGACCACATCCTGTCTAGCGCGATATCGGACACCGGCGACGACGCCTGCCTCGTCGTGGTGCGGATCCTCTTAGCGGACGCCGAGCGCCGCGGCCCGCTCGTCGGCTAGCCGCCCGGCCGCCGGCTCCTGCTCCCGCCGGGGCACCGACGACTCGGCCAGCATGCGGCGGAACCAGTCGATCGTCTCGATCAGGCCCTCCTGCCACCGCACCCGCGGCTCGAAGCCGAGCACCGTGCGGGCCAGGGTGATGTCAGGCTGACGGGACATGGGATCGTCCGGCGGCCGGGACACGTAGCTGATCGGCGACTCCGACCCGGCCAGCCCGATGATCCGCGCGGCGATCTGGCGGACCGTGGCCTCATCGGGGTTGCCGATGTTGACCGTGCCGCGGAAGTCACCGGCCGCCAGCAGCAGCAGCCCGCGCACGGTGTCGTCGGCGTGGCACAGCGACCGGGTCTGCGACCCGTCCCCCGTGACGGTGACCGGCTCGCCGCGCAGCGCCTGGCAGATGAAGGTGGGCACCATCTGGCCGGTGTCCGGCCGCATCCCGGGACCGTACGTGGTGAAGATCCGCGCGATCGCCGCGTCCGCCTGCCCGGCGCGGTAGTAGGCCGCGGTGAGCGCCTCGGCGTACCGCCTGGCCTCGTCGAGGACGCCGCGCGGCCCGATCGGGTCGACGTTTCCGCGGTAGTCCTCGCGCTGCGGGCTGACCAGCGAGTCGCCGTACACCCCAGCGGAGGAGGCCAGCATGAAGCGCGCGCCCTTGCGCGCGGCGAGCCGCAGCGCGTTGCGGGTACCGAGGCTGCCGCACTCCATCGTCTGCAGCGGGTACCGCTCGTAGTCCGCCGGTGAAGCCGGGGACGCCAGGTGCAGGACGAGGTCCACCGGCCCGGCGACGTCGAATGGCTCAGTGACGTCGCAGAACTGGAATTCCAGCGGTGGCCCGTCCAGCGCGGGGACGGCGCAGCGCCTGCCGGTCAGCAAGTTGTCGAGGCACACCACGGCGGTGCCCTGTTCAAGCAGCCGACGGCACACCAGCGACCCAAGGAACCCGGTGCCGCCGGTGACCACCGCCCACGAGAACCTGCGAACCATGCCTTAGCTCCTCTTCGTCATGCCGGACGTCGTGCGGCTGGCTACCCGACGGCCGCCAGACCAAACGGCCAGGTTCTCCCGCCCCGCCCCGGCGCCCGCCGCCCCGCTCCGCCCGCCGGCCGCCCCGCTCCGCCCGCCGGCCGCCCCGCTCCGCCCGCCGGCCGCCCCGCTCCGCCCGCCGGCCGCCCCGCTCCGCCCGCCGGCCGCCCCGCTCCGCCCGCCGGCCGCCCCGCTCCGCCCGCCGGCCACGCCGCTCCGCCTGCCCGGCCGCTCCGCCTGCCCGCCGGTTCGCTCCGCCTGCCCGTGGGCCGCTCCGTCTGGCCGCCGGGGTGCTCCGTCTGCCCGCGGGCCGCTCCGCCTGCCTGCAGGAGTGCTCCGCCTGCCCGCCGGGTGCTCCGCCCGGCCGCCGGCAGGCGTCCCGGTTTCTCGTGGGCACCACCGGCCACAAATACCGCGCCTGCCCCGCGTCTGCGCCAAACCGGCGCCGCACACGCCAAGGATCACGAAAACATTTTTCAGCGTGTAAATAAATCGTAGCTATTAGTCATAAAAAGCTCCACAATAAAAAGAGTCTTCGCGCTAATGCACAGTTCTGGTGCTCCTGCGCCTGGTGTGGCAGCCGGGCCACCGCAGCGCGACAGCGCCAGCCAGCCAGCCAGCGCACCGCACCGCGACAGCCGCAGCCAGGGCACCGCACCGCGACAGCGGGGCCGTTAGGCGAGCGGCGCGGGCGGCGCGGGCGGCGCAAGCGGCGCGGGCGGCGCCGGCGGAGCGACCGGAGCGGACTGGCCGGACCGGCGCAGGGCGTCGGCGACGAAGCCGCTGGCCTTCAGTTCCTCGACGAGCCCGCGCAGGAACCGCGTCGTCTCCAGGCTCTTGGTCTTCGCCGTGCCGACCGCCTGCCGGATCTCCATGAACCGCCCCTCGATGAGCCGGACCCCGGGATGCGTCCGCACGAACTCGGTGACCGGTTCCCTGACCCCGGCGGCCGCCTCCAGCTTCCCGGCGAGGAACTCGTCGGTCCCCTCCGCACCTCGCACCACGGTCGCGTGCCGCAGCGTACGAGACAGGAACAGGTCATAAGCGGACCCGTGCTTCACGCCGATGCGCACGCCGGGGCTGTCCACGTCCTCAGCCGTGCGCAACGCCGACTCATCAGGCACCGCGTACACGCCTTCGATCAGCACGTACGGTGCGGTGAAGGCCACCTCGGCCTCGCGCGCGGGCTCGATCGCCAGGAAGCAGATGTCGGCGCGTCCCGTCATCATCGCCTCGAACGAGTCGCGCGCCGCGGTGAAGCAGGCGAACTCCACAGGCACGCCGAGCCGCGCGGCGATCTCGCGCGCGATGTCGACGGCGACGCCCGCTGGTGACTCCGGCGTGCCCTGGGCCAGCACGGGATTGCCCAGGTTGATAGCGGCCCGCAGCACGCCGCCCGGCGCCAGCTCCGCGACGACATTCACCATCGCAACAGATTACTCAGGCGCCCGCGCCCATATCCACGTCACGCGAGAGCACGACCGCGCACTCGAGCATGCCCGCGTGCACGAACGCCTGCGGCAGGTTCCCGCGCAGCTGCCGCTGCCGCACGTCGTACTCCTCGGTGTACAGCGCCGCCGGCCCGCACGCGCCCCGGTTGCGCTCGAACCAGTGCGCGGCGGCCGCGGGGTGGCCGCAGGCGTGCTCGACCTGCGCCAGCCAGAATCCGCACAGCAAAAACGCGCCCTCGGCGGAGTGCAGCGGGCGCGCGTCATGCCGGAACCGGTACACGTACCCGTCGACGCCGAGGTCGCGCCGCACCGCGTCGATCGTCGCCACGCTTCTCGGGTCTTCAGGCGGCAGCGCGCCGCGGATCACCGACAGCAGCAGGGCCGCGTCGACCCGATCGTCGTCGGGTGCCCGCCGCCACCGGCCCGATGAGTGGACGCAGTCGCCGAGGCTGGCCAGGATGCCGTCGGCGAGCGCGCACCACCGCGCCGCTTCCCGGTGCCCGTGTCCGCCGGCGGCGCCGTCGGCCGCGACCGCCGCGATCGCGCGCAGGCCGGACACGCAGGCGAGCCGGGAGTGCGCCCATCGCCTGTCGCCGAGTTCCCAGATCCCAGCGTCCGGCTCGGGCCACCGTTTCTCGATCGCGTCCGCGGCTACCGCGACCGCGCGCCAGTCGTCCTCGGCGAGCATGTCGTGCCGCGCCGCCGCCGCGAGCAGCGACAGCGCCTCGCCCAGCGCGTCCAGCTGGAACTGGCCGCGCACCCAGTTCCCGGCCAGCGCCGACCCGCCGGGGTAGCCGCGCACCCGCAGCCGCCGCTCGGCCGGGATGGTCGCGCCAGTCACTGTGTACGCGGGCATCAGGTCCGGCCCGTCGGCCAGCAGGCGCTCGGTGACGAACCTGACGGTCCCGGCGAGAAGCGGGTGCGGGCCGTGCGCGGCGACGGCCAGCCCCGCGTAGCACTGGTCCCTGATCCACGCGTACCGGTAGTCGTAGTTCCGGCCGCCCTTCAGCCGTTCCGGCAGCGACGTCGTGGCGGCCGCCACCATCGCGCCGCTGCCGGACGTGAGACCGCGCAGCACCGCGTAGGCGTGCCTCGCGTCGGCCACCGCGATCAGGTCGCCGCAGTCGGGAACGACCTGTGACCACGCTTCTTCGGTCGCCGCCCAGCACCTGCCGGAGTCGGGCGCCTCATCAGAAAATTCACAATCAGACATTTCCAGAACGAGGTCGTGGTGCTCTCCGGCCTTCAGCTTCACGCTCATCCGCAGGCCGCCTGCCACCCGCCGGGCCCGGCCGGCACCCGACCAGCGGAACCGGGTCGCCCCGGCCTGGCCCGCCCACAGGTCGCCGTGGCGGGACAGCGTGGCCGGTCGCCCCCGCCCGTCCCGAACGTCGAGGACCACCGTGACCTCGGCCGGGCCTTCGACCGCTTCGATCCGGCGCAGCAGCCCGGCCCGGCGCGGGTCGGCCGGCATGGCGAGCGCCTCCCTGCATTCGATCCGGGAGTCGCCGACCCAGCGGCTGCGCCAGATCAGGCTGCCGTCCTCGTAGTAGCCGCCCCAGACGTGCCAGGGATCGGCGGGCGTGACGGTGTACTGGCCGGTGCCGCCAAGCAGTCCGCCGAAGGCTGCCGCGCTGTCCCAGCGCGGCACGCACATCCATGCGACCGAGCCGTCCGGCCCGATGAGCGCGCCGCGCTCCCCGTCCGCGACTAGCGCGTACTCCCGCAGCACCCGCGGCGACAGTGACTCCTGCGGCACCGTTTTCTCCCCTCAACGCGACCGAAGTTCCCGCCTACCCCGGCCACACCGCCCTACCCTTCGCCGTTTGAGCGGCCCGATGCCTGGAAGTAGACGCGGTTACATCACCGTCGGAAGGAACGACGATCACGTGACTGAGACAGTCGTCATCACCGGTGCCAGCGCTGGGATCGGCCGGGCCACCGCGCGGTTGTACGGCCGCCGGGGCGCCCGCGTCGCCCTGATCGCGCGCGGCGAGGCAGGCCTGGAGGCGGCCGCACAAGAGGTGCGGCAGGTCGGCGGCTGGGCGCTGCCGATTCCGGCGGACGTCGCCGACTCCGACGCCGTGCGCCGGGCCGCGGAGCAGGCGCAAGGCGACTTCGGCCCGATCGACGTGTGGATCAACGTCGCGTTCACCTCGGTGTTCGCGCCGTTCACGGAGATCAGCCCGGAGGATTTCCGGCGCGTTACCGAGGTCAGTTACCTGGGCTTCGTCTACGGCACGAAGGCGGCGCTCGCCGCGATGCTGCCGCGCGATCACGGCACGATCGTTCAGGTGGGTTCCGCGCTCGGCTACCGGTCGATCCCGCTGCAGTCCGCGTACTGCGGCGCAAAACACGCCATCAACGGGTTCACCGAGTCGGTGCGCTGCGAACTGCTGCACAACCACAGCAACGTGCGGATCACGATCGCGCAGATGCCCGCCGTGAACACGCCGCAGTTCTCCTGGGTGCGGTCCCGGCTGCCGCATCACCCGCAGCCGGTGGCGCCGATCTACCAGCCCGAGGTCGCCGCGCGCGGGGTCGCCTTCGCCGCGGACCATCCCGGGCACAAGGAGCACTGGGTAGGCGCGAGCACGGTGGCGACGATCCTGGCCCAGCGGTTCGCCGCGCCGCTGCTCGACCGCTACCTGGCCAGGACCGGGTACGGCTCGCAGCAGATATCGGACATGCCGGTGACGCACGGTGCTGGCAACTTGTGGCAGCCGGCTGACGACGCCCCGGGTCAGGACCATGCCGCGCACGGCGTGTTCGACGACAAGGCTCATCCGCGCAGCGCCCAGCTGTGGGTCACCCGGCAGGCCGAATCCGCCGGTTCCGCGGTCGGCCGCGCGCTGGACGGAATCCGGGGACAAGCGTCCCGGCACGGCCGCCCCCGGGCGACGGAACGTACCGCGTCGTGACAACCCACACGGCACCGTCCCGCACGGGCATGGACTATCCGGCCCCGGACCGGCTCACCGCGGCGAATAGGGCGGGAACCTCACCCAGTCGGTGAGGTCCAGATCCGCGTCGGGCCAGCGGCGGCGCAGCACGCCGGCCGTGCGCCTGGCCCAGCCGGCTAGGTGGGGCAGGGCCCGGTGGGCTTCGGCGGTCCGGGCCGCGGATTCCAGTGTCTCCACGAGTTGCACCCGGCTGTGGTCGCCCGGCACGCGGGTGTCCAGCACGGCGAACCGGTGCAAGCGCACGAGCGCCCAGGACATGCAGGCCGCGGCCAAGGCGAATCCGTAGCGCCGGTCATCCTGCGCCTCGGGCACGCCCCGGGCCAGAGCGCGGCGGTACTGATCGGCCAGGCCGAGGGCACCGGGGTCGCCGACGGATATCCACCCCGGGCCTGGGACGTGCAGGCAGACCGCGTCGATAAGGGCATGGGCGTAGCCGGCGGCCTCGAAGTCGATCAGGCGGGCATCGGCGGGACCTGATTCGCGGACCAGGATGTTGTTGGATTCCGCGTCCCCATGGCACAGCGCCAGGAACGGGCCTGGCGCGTTCAGTTCCTCGAGCACCGCGACCAGTTCGGATGCGGCCGGTCCGGCGATGGGTGCCCCGAGCGCCGCGGCGTCTTCGTGCCCCTGCTCCCATAGCCGGGCGACCCGGCCATCCGCGCCACCCGCCGGGGCCGGGAATCCCAGGGCGGTGCACCGCGAATGATAAGTCCCGGCCCGGCCAGCGGTGGCCGCGCTCAGCTCGCCGCGGGCCCGGGCGAAGACGCCCAGCAGCCCGAGGCAGGCCGCCGCGCCGTCGCGGCGGATGAGGCGGTCCAGGGCGACACGGGGCGCGAGGTCTTCCAGAACCAGGAACCCGGCCGGTACGTCAGCGGCGATAACGCGCGGGGCAAGCGCGAGTCCCAGTTCGTCGGACAGGAACTGCAGCGCGGCCAGTTCGGTACACAGCCGCCAGGGTTCGGCGCGTGCCTGGGCCGGGCCGGCCCGCACCCATTTCACGATAACCGTCCGGGCCGCGCCAGCCCCCCCGAGCCGCACTCGCGCGACAGCCCAGGGCTCAAGACGCTCCCAGCGCTCGACGGCGACGGGTGCACGGAACAAATCCGTCAAGAGGGCTTGCACCGCGGCGGGGCGGCCGTTCGCTCCGGAGGCAGGCATCACCGCACAATACAGCGCTCGCCCCAGCTGCCCACCTGCCCGCGCTGACGTTCGGGGTCACGAACGTCGGCCTCCCGGCTCCGGGCGGCCCGCCAGCCACCGCCTACCCGCCTGTGAATCGCTCGCGTATCCGCTCCTGGGTTTCGGCCGCTATGTCGGCGGTGGCCACCGGGTAGGAAGACAACTCTTCGGTGCATTCGGCGGGCACTTCCGCGCCAAACAGCTCGCTGTCTATACGGATTGGCGCTCCGGTCGCCAGCGCCAGAGTTACCGCGTCACTCGGCCGCGAGTCGACCTCCCGCAGCCCTGCCGGGCTTTGCACGAGCACCGACGCGTAGAACACCGGGGGCAGCAGGCGGGTGATCCTTACTTCTGCGATGCGGGAACCCGTGGCTTCTACGAGGCTGGCGGCCAGCTTGAAGGTCAATGGGCGGGGGAGTTCAGTTGATTCCAGCGTCAGGGCCAAAGCCGTAGCTTCGACCGGGCCTATCCAAATCGGAAGTCGCCGGTCACCGCCATGTTCCTGAAGGATCATGACATGCTTGCGCTGCCAACTGTCCGCACCCCGCGCCCTGCGGATTTCCGCCACTGACACGTCGGTCCACCGCACTTCGTCAGCCGTTGTCACTGTCTTTGCCTCCGGGATGTCTATGACCTGGGCAAGCCGCGGAGCCAGCCCGGCGCGTGCTTGATGGAGCCGCGCCTTGACGGCCCCCACTGAGATGCCAAGCTCCTCGGCCACCTCGCGATGACTGAGGCCCTGCAGGTAGAACAGCAGCACAGCGCGGCGCTGGCCCTCGGGCAGCGCCGCCACGGCGCCACGAACGCGTGCGGCGATATCGGCGATCTCCGCCGCCTCGGCCGGGCCTGGGGAAGGCGAGGCCTGCTCAAGGCACGAGCCGGGTACCTCCGACCGAAGCTGGCGCAGCCACCTGCGCGAGACGTTGAGCGTGATCCCGCAAAACCATGCACCGAACCGATCGGGGGCGCGTAGCCGCTGCAGGTCGGTCATGGCCGCGATCGCGGCTTCTTGCGCGGCATCGCGTGCCAGCTCCGAAGACCTCAGCACCTGCGCGGCCAGGAAGACCGCGGTGTCCCAATGCCGCTGCAGAAGTTCGCCCAGCGGCTCCCTGGTTCCCCGCAGCGCCTCGCGCACCAGGTCAGCGTCTGACTTCCCGGGCTCAGCCGATCCCACGCTCTATAGTGCCAGCAGGCTGCCCCGGGGTTAGTCGGGCTCGGCGCATTTCACGCGAGGCGCGGCTAATCGCACGACGGTGTGGCCTGCTCCCGGATCGCCGCCGTGAACGCGGCGATCGCCGGGTGGCGGCGGGTACCCCTGCGGCAGGCGATGCTCCAGCGGCGGCGGGCGGGCAGCGCGGTGAGCAGCACGCCGGGCGGCGTTTCGATCACCCCGAGCCGCGGGATGAGTGAGACGCCCTGGCCGGCGGCCACGAGGGCCAGGACGGTGCCGAAGTCGTCGGCGTAATGGCGGATTCGCGGCGTGAAACCGCTGGCCTGGCAGGCGCGAACGATCATCGTGTGACACAGGGTGTCCGGGCTGCCCGCGATCCACGGTGTGTCGCGCAGGTCCTGGATGCTGGTTTTCCCTGGATCGCACGTGGCCAGATAGACGATCTCCTCGAGCAGCGGTTCCGTGTCCAGCGCGGGGTCCGGTTCAGCCGGCACGTAGTCGTAGGCGAAGGTAAGGGCGACGTCGATGGCGCCCGCGTGCAAAGCGCCTGGCACGGCCGCCGGGTCCAGTTCGGTCACCATGAGCTCGAGGCCCGGATGATCGCGGCCGAGGCTGACCAGCGCCGTCGGCAGGATGGCGCGCGCCGCGGAAGGGAACGCGCCGATCCGCAGCGGGCCGGTCAGGCTGGCGCGGGTGGCGGCGAGCGCCGCCGACGCCTCTTCCAGGACCGCCATAACGGATTCCGCGTACCGGGCCAGGACAGCGCCGGCCGGAGTGAGGGCCACGCGACGGCCCACATGGTCGAGCAGTGGCACACCCGCCTCGCGCTCCAGCGCGGCGAGCTGCTGTGAGACGGCCGACGGGGTGTAGGCGAGGGCGCCGGCCACCGCGGTGACCGTCCCGCGTCGGGACAGTTCGAGCAGCAACCGGAGCCTGCGCACGTCCATCATTAGGTCAGCTTACAAATCACTGAAGAAATTTGAACTGGAACTGCACGATGCGGTGCGGGCATGCTCGAAGGCATGGAACTCTCAGGCCTCTACGTCCCGCTCGTCACGCCGTTCACCGAGGACGGGGAACTCGCGCCGGACGCGCTGGAAAAGCTCGCGCACGACGTCATCGAGGCCGGCGCGTCCGGCCTGGTCGCCCTCGGGACCACCGGCGAGGCCGCCACGCTGACCGCGGCCGAGCGGCGCACCGTCCTTGACCTCTGCGCGCGGGTCTGCCGGGAGCGCGCCGCCACCCTCATCGCGGGCGCGGGCTCGAACGACACCGCGAGCACCGCCCGCGCGGTGCGCGACCTGGCGGCCTGGCCGCAGGTGTCAGCCGCCCTCACGGTGCTGCCCTACTACACCCGGCCGTCGCAAGACGGGATCATCGCACACTTCACCCGCGTGGCCGCCGACAGCCCGGTGCCGCTCATCGTGTACAACATCCCGTACCGGGCGGGCGTATCGGCGACCCTTCAGACGCTGCGCGAACTGGCCCGCATACCGGGGATCGCCGGGATCAAGCACGCCGCTGGCGGCGTCGACCACGACACCGTACTGCTGATGGCCGACCTGCCCGAACACTTCGCGGTGCTCGCCGGCGACGACCTGTTCGCGTCCCCGCTCCTCGCGCTCGGCGCGGCGGGCGGCATCCTGGCCTCCGCGCACGTGCGCACCGGCGAGTTCGCCGCGCTCATCGCGGCCTGGCGCGGCGGGGACGCGGCACGGGCACGGGAACTCGGTCAGCGGCTCGCCCCGCTGTCCGCGGCCCTGTTCGCCGAGCCCAACCCGGTCGTCATCAAGGGCGTGCTGCACTCCCAGGGCAGGATCCCCAGCCCGGCGGTCCGGCTTCCGCTGCTGCCCGCCACCGCCGCTTCTGTGGGCACGGCCACGAGCCTGCTGGCCGGCCGCGACTACCCGGCCGCCGCGTCGGCGATGCTCGCGTAGACCGGCACTACCCGGTCGGCCTCGGTCATCTGCAGCAGCCGCGCGACAGCGTCGCTCGGGCTGACAAGCGCGAGCCGGCCGCCGGCCTTGCCGAGCGCCACGTGAGCCCGCAAGATCGTGTGCAGCGCCGCGGAGTCCATGTATCGCAGTGCGGACATCTCGATGATCAGCAGGCCCGGTCGTTTGCTTGTCTCGGCCTCGAGCAGGTCGTTCAGGGCCTGGATGCCGGTCACGTCGGCTTCGCCAGCGAGTTCTACCAGCGTGTAGGAGCCCTCGACGGTGACCAATGCCGTCAGCGGCGTCACTATTGTTTTGTACCACACCGTCACCCGGTTTCCTCCGCCCCCGGTGTCACCTCGATGTCCCCCCCGGTGTCACCGTGGTGTCAGCGCGCGGGCAGCTGCATGTGCACGCGGATCGTGGTCCCCCGCGGACCGGTGCGCACCTGAACGAGGTCGCACATCTGGTGGACGAGCCACAGGCCGCGCCCGCCGTCCACGGCCGTCGGGTCGGGCCGGAGCTGGCCCGCGAGCGGGTCGGTGATGTGCCCGCCGTCGCCTACCTCACAGACGATCTCCCCGCCCGTCGTCCAGGTGGTCAGCGTGCCCGGCCCGCCGACGTGCGCCAGCGTGTTCGCCGCCAGCTCACCGACCGCGATGACCAAATCGCTGGCCAGGCGCGACGGCAGCCCGGCCGCTCGCGCGCGCAGCGAGACCAGGCTGCGCAGGGGCCGCAGGTCGTCCGTATACGACACCACCCAGGCGTCGGCGGGCGGGGCGGGCAGGGGACGGTCGCACGCGGCGGGCACGATTCCGCGCGCGGCCTCGCTATAACGCGGGCTGGCCTGCCACCGTCCAGCGGGCGCGATCACCGGGTGGGTGGCCTCCGCGCACGAGATCAGGTCCGCGGGCAGCCCCGCGTCGTACGGGCACAGCATCCGCAGCGGCGCCCCCGACAGGGCGCTGTTCAGCAGGGCCTCGTGCCTGAGCACCTCCCACAGTTCCTCGGCGGGGCGGGATGGCCAGGCGGCTTGATGCACGCACCAGATGGCCTGACCGAAGTGCTGGTCGGCGAACCGGGTGAGCGCGGAGATCAGGCGGCCCGGGTTCGCCGCGAGCTCGGCCATGTCAGCCCATGTGACCAGGTCCCCAAGGCCGTCGAGGCGAGCCCGCAGCCGGTCCAGGCTGCTGGCGGGGGCGGTGACGAGCACGGCGCCGCCAGCGCTGGCGGCGGCCTCGGCGAACTGGCACGCCTGCGCCTCGAATTCGGCGGCACCGCGGTGGAACAGCGCCGCGTGCCAGAGCCCAGACGACCCCGGCTCCGCCACCCTTCTAATCACCCCACCCAGGTCGCATCTTCGGTCAAACGCTCCCGCACTACCCGCCCATGGGCACGTTACCCCACGATTTTGGCCGAACAGTGATGCATCATGGGATGCGTCAGGGGACCCCCGAAATCTGAGGTGATCGGCATGGTTACGGCTACCCAAACCCGGCAGCAGGAGCAGCTGCAGCAGTTGCTGGCCGGGCTGACCGCGGTGCGTGGCGGCGACTTCAGCACCCGGTTGCCCGAGGGCCGCGACCCGCTGATGAACGAGATCGCCGCCGTGTTCAACGCGATGAACGAGCAGTTGTCCGTCTTCACCTCCGAGGTCACCCGGGTGGCCCGCGAGGTCGGCGTCGACGGCAAACTCGGCGGCCAGGCCGAGGTGCCCGCGGTCACCGGCACCTGGAAGGACCTGACCGACTCGGTCAACGCGATGGCGGGCAACCTCACCGGGCAGGTCCGCAACATCGCCCAGGTGACCACCGCGGTGGCGCGAGGTGACCTGAGCCAGAAGATCTCCGTGGAAGCGAAGGGCGAGGTCGCGACCCTCGCCGAGACGATCAACGGGATGGTCGACACGCTGTCCGCGTTCGCCGGCGAGGTGACCCGTGTCGCGCGGGAGGTGGGCACCGAGGGCCGCCTCGGCGGGCAGGCTGAAGTGCCCGGCGTGGGCGGGACCTGGCGGGACCTGACCGAGTCGGTGAACTTCATGGCCGGCAACCTGACCAGCCAGGTGCGGAACATCGCCCAGGTCACTACCGCGGTCGCCAAGGGTGACCTGAGCCAGAAGATCACCGTGGACGCGCGCGGGGAGATCCTCGAGCTCAAGAGCACCGTCAACACGATGGTCGACCAGCTGTCCGCGTTCGCAGGCGAGGTCACCAGGATGGCGCGGGAGGTGGGCACCGAGGGCCGCCTGGGCGGCCAGGCGCAGGTGCCTGGGGTCGGCGGGACCTGGCGGGACCTGACCGACTCTGTCAACTTCATGGCAGGCAACCTCACCGCGCAGGTGCGCTCGATCGCGCAGGTCGCGACCGCGGTCGCCAAGGGTGACCTGAGCCAGAAGATCACCGTGGACGCGCGCGGGGAGATCCTGGAGCTCAAAAACACCATCAACACGATGGTCGACACGCTGTCCGCGTTCTCCGGCGAGGTGACCCGGGTCGCCCGCGAGGTCGGCACCGAGGGCCGGCTGGGCGGGCAGGCTGACGTGCAGGGCGTGTCCGGCACCTGGAAGGACCTGACCGAGTCGGTCAACGTCATGGCCGCCAACCTGACCGCGCAGGTCCGTTCGATCGCCCAGGTGACCACCGCGGTCGCCAAGGGTGACCTGAGCCAGAAGATCCGGGTCGACGCGCGCGGGGAGATCCTCGAGCTGAAAGAGACCATCAACACGATGGTCGACCAGCTCTCGTCTTTCGCCGGGGAGGTTACCCGGGTCGCCCGTGACGTCGGCACCCAGGGCAAGCTCGGCGGCCAGGCCATCGTCCAGGGCGTGTCGGGGACCTGGGAAGACCTGACCGACAACGTGAACGTGATGGCGTCCAACCTGACCGCGCAGGTCCGCTCGATCGCCCAGGTGGCCACCGCGGTGGCGCGCGGCGACCTGAGCCAGAAGATCAACGTCGAGGCCAAGGGCGAGGTCGCCGCCCTGGCCGGGACGATCAACGGGATGGTGGACACGCTGTCCGCGTTCGCCGGCGAGGTTACCCGCGTCGCCCGCGAGGTCGGCACCGAGGGCATCCTCGGCGGCCAGGCGACCGTCCCCAACGTGGCCGGGACCTGGAAGGACCTGACCGACAACGTCAACTCGATGGCGAACAACCTGACCAGCCAGGTACGGAACATCGCGCAGGTCACCACCGCGGTCGCGCAGGGCGACCTGACCAAGAAGATCGACGTGGACGCGCGCGGAGAGATCCTCGAGCTGAAGACGACCATCAACACGATGGTCGACCAGCTGTCCTCGTTCGCGGCGGAGGTCACCCGGGTGGCCCGCGAGGTGGGCCGGGAGGGCCGCCTGGGCGGGCAGGCCGAGGTGGAGGGCGTGTCAGGGACCTGGAAGCGGCTGACGGAGAACGTCAACGAGCTGGCCGGGAACCTGACCCGGCAGGTCCGCGCGATCTCCGAGGTGACCAGCGCGGTCGCGACCGGCGACCTCACGAGGTCGATCTCTGTCGAGGCGCAGGGCGAGGTCGCCGAGCTCAAGGACAACATCAACACGATGGTCCGGTCGCTGCGCGAGACCACCGAGGCCAACCAGCAGCAGGGCTGGCTGCAGACCAACCTGGCCAAGATCGCCGGGCTGATGCAGGGTCAGCGGGACCTGGCCGTGGTGGCGGAGCTGATCATGAACGAACTCATCCCCGTCGTTGGCGGCCAGCTCGGCGCGTTCTTCATCGCCGACAGCAGCGACGGGCAGACCCGGCTGCGGCTCATCGCCGGGTACGGCCTGAACGGCGCCGGGGCCTACGGCCAGGTGCTGCTCGGGCAGTCGCTAATCGGCCAGGTCGCCAAGACGAGAAAGCCGATCGTGCTCGAGAAGGTCCCGGCCGGCTACGCCAGGATCTCCTCGGCGATCGGCGAGGCCCGGCCGGTCAACGTGATGATCGTGCCGATCGTGTTCGAAGACCAGGTGCTCGGCGTCATCGAGGCCGGCTCGATGTGGCCCTTCACCCAGGTGCACAGGGACTTCCTCGAGCAGCTGATGGATTCCATCGGGGTCAACGTCAACACGATGATCGCCAACGCCCGCACCGACGCGCTCCTCGAGCAGTCCCAGCGGCTGACCGCTGAGCTGCAGGCACGTCAGCAGGAGCTGCAAAGCTCCAACGCCGAGCTCGCCGACAAGGCGGCGCTGCTGGCCGCGCAGAACCGCGACATCGAGACGAAGAACGCCGAGATCGAGCAGGCCAGGCAGGAGATCGAAGAGCGCGCCCTGCAGCTGGACCAGGCGTCGCGGTACAAGTCGCAGTTCCTCGCGAACATGTCGCATGAGCTGCGCACCCCGCTGAACAGCCTGCTCGTCCTCGCCCGGCTGCTCGCGCAGAACCCGGACGGCAACCTCACGGGCAAGCAGGTCGAGTACGCGACTATCGTGCACTCCTCCGGCTCGGACCTGCTGCGGCTGATCAACGACATCCTGGACCTGACCAAGGTCGAGGCAGGCAAGATGGACATCAACCCCGAGCGGTTCGCGCTCGCCGGGCTGGTCGAGGACCTGCGCGGGGTGTTCGGCCCGCTGACCGAGGAAAAGCGGCTGCGGTTCACCATCACGACGGCACCTGGCGTGCCCGCCGACGTGGAAACGGACAAGCAGCGGCTCCGCCAGATCCTGTACAACCTGCTGTCCAACGCGGTGAAGTTCACCGACCGCGGCCACGTCGAGCTGCACATCGACATCGCCGACGCGCCGCGGCCTGGCATGGGAGACGGACCGTGGATGGTTTTCTCCGTGACCGACAGCGGCATCGGCATCAGCCGCGACAACCTCACCACCATCTTCTCCGCCTTCCAGCAGGGCGACGGGACGACCAGCCGCCGCTACGGCGGAACCGGTCTGGGCCTGGCCATTTGCCGGGAGGTCGCGGCCCGGCTCGGCGGTGAGGTCGCCGTGCAGAGCGAGCTGGGCGCGGGCAGCACCTTCAGCCTGCACCTTCCGCTCGCCTCCCTGGGCGCCGCGCACCCGCGCGGGCTCGGGCAGCCATCCCTGGTCAGCGTCCACCCCGTCCCGGCGGCGATGCGGCACGAAGCCCTTCGCGGTCACAAGGTCCTGGTCGTCGACGACGACCCCCGCAACGCCTTCGTCCTGACCGACGTGCTCGAAATGTACGGGATGACCGTCGCGCAGGCCACCGATGGCCGCAAGGCCATCACCGAACTGGCGGCCGGGGACATCGACCTGGTCCTGATGGACGTGATGATGCCGCAGATGGACGGGTACGAGACCACCCGCGCGATCCGCAAGATGCCGCAGTACGCGGAGCTTCCGGTCATCACCGTCACCGCCCGCGCCATGCAAGGCGACAGGGAAAAGAGCATCGACGCGGGCGCCAGCGACTACATCACCAAGCCGATCGACGTAGAGGAGCTCCTCGACTGCATGGAGCGCTGGCTCGCGCCCAGCCCGCTGCGCTGATTTTGGGCCCTGGCCGCGCCGGTGGCCGCGTCCGCGATCCTTTTCGTCTGGAACCGCTAGCCGAAGGTGAACGAGTATGCCTGCGCCCCGGGATCGAGGAAAGTGATCTCGGCAGTGCGGTCAGCGATGGCACCGGGCTGGCGGATGAGCTGGTACAACCGCTGCCGGGTCAGTGAGCCGGTGCCCTCGTCGTCGGCGTCGGCGCCGTGGGCCTGGCCGGGCGGCTGTCCGTCGATCAGGATCCGGAATCGCACCGGGCTTCCCCGCGCCGGTCCGGCGACGAGGTTGAGGTCGCGGGCGTGGAAACGGCAGGCGATCCGTCCGTCCGCTGCGTTCAGCGTGGTCGCCTCCGCCTCCATCGTCCAGTCCCCGGCCAGCGCCCAGTGGTTGAGCGGCAGCCGGCCCGGGACGGTGTAGGTGTGCGGATTGCCCGCCGCGACGCCGCCGGGGGAGGCGAAGTTCTCGGTGCGCTCATAGCCGGTGTAGTTTTCCGCCGACTCGAGGGTGTCCCAGTCGGCCGGGGCTTGCACGCCGCTGGCCTGCACCGAGACGAGGCCATCACCGGCGCCGGTGGCTTCGGCCTCGGCGAGGAGCTGCTGGATGACCATTTCCGAACGTCCGTATTCACCTTCGCCGAAGTGGTGATGCCGGATGCGCCCCCGCGCGTCGGCGAAGTAGAGGGCGGGCCAGTAGTGGTTGTCGAAAGCGAGCCACACCGCGTAGTCATTGTCGATCGTGACCGGGTAATCCACTCCGAGCTCTGCGACAGCCCAGCGGACGTTCTCAGCGTTTCGCTCGAATGAGAACTCGGGTGTATGCACGCCGATCATTACCAGCCCATGGCCGGAGTATTTCTCGGCCCAAGCGCGTAGGTACGGAAGCTGTCGAAGCCAGTTGACGCACGTATAGGTCCAAAATCCAACAAGGACCACCCTCCCGCGCAAGTTCGCCGCCGTCAACGGCGGTGAATTAAGCCATCCGGTCCCGCCGTCCAGCGACGGCAGTTGACCCTCGTCGGGCAGCTTCGCCGAGGCCACGTGCAGCCCAGCGGGTGCGCGCCAGAGTGCGTTCATGACGATGCCCTCCTTCAGGGCAGATCCTTTGCGCGGGCTTAGCGGCGTACATCCCTCCCTAGGGGTGAAGCATCCGGACGCGACCAGCTTAAACGGTTTATTGACCTGGCACATTATCTGCTGTTAGCGTCATCGCCAGGAAATGTCGTGTAACTTCCCCTAATTTCGCGGGAGTGTCCGTGCGCACCATCCTGACAGGCCGCGTACCGCGGCGCGCTTCACTCGTTGCCGTAGTGGTGACGGCTCTTATCGCCGGATCGGCCGTGGCGGCATCCGCCGCGCCGGCCACGGCAGCGGCGACGGTATCGGCCCGCGGGCTGACAGCCAGCAGCCGGCAGTTCGTGCCGCCGCCATCGTCGGGGGCACCGCAGCAGGTCCTCCAATTGCTGAAGAGCGGCGACCTCAAGGACGCCGTGGGGGTCGCCGAGATGGAGGCGTTCCCTCGCGCGGTGTGGTTCACCAGCGGCACACCCGCGCAGGTCGAGCAGCAGGTGCGGCAGACGATGGTCGAGGCGGCCATCGAGCGCGCGGTGCCTGTGCTCGTCGCCTACGACATCCCCGGCCGTGACTGCGCGCAGTACTCGGCGGGCGGCGCGCTGACGGAAGCCGACTACGAGGCCTGGATCAGCGCGTTCGCGGCCGGTATCGGGAACTCCAGGGCGGTCGTCATCCTGGAGCCCGACGCGCTCGGCAACCTGCCGTCGGACTGCGGCGGCCCGACCACCACGTACCCGTTCACCGACGACGAGCGCTACGCCGAGATCCAGTACGCGGTCTCGGCGCTCGAGGCCCAGCCGGGCGCGGCCGTCTACCTGGACGGCACGCACAGCGCCTGGCAGTCGGTCGGCACGATCACGCAGCGACTGCTGACGGCCGACGTGCAGGACGCGCAGGGGTTCTACGTGAACGTGTCGAACTACCAGCCGACCCCCAACCTGATCGACTACGGGACCTGGATCTCCGATTGCATCGCGATGGTGACCGACCCGTCGAACGCCTTCTACAACAACCCGGGCGCGTGCGCCAGCCAGTATTACCCGGCTACCGAGTCGGACTTCAGCACCTGGGGTCTGACCACGGCCTGGTACGCCCAGAACATGGGCACCGCGGTCGCCGCGACGCACTTCGTCATCGACACCAGCCGCAACGGTGACGGCCCGAACACCATGCAGGCGTACGCCGCCGCGCCCTACGACCAGCCCAGTTCCGTGATCGGCACGCTGGCCAGCGGCAACTGGTGCAACCCGCCGGACTCAGGCCTCGGCCTTCGGCCGACCGCGAACACCGGCGTCCCGCTGCTCGACGCGTACCTGTGGGTCAAGACGCCAGGCCAGTCCGACGGCCAGTGTGACGCGGCCGGCGGCGTGCGGGCCTGGGACTACACCGACTACACCCAGTCAAGCTGGCCGACCGACGCCGCCGACCAGGCGCTGTTCGACCCGCTGTGGGGGATGGACGACCCGGCCGCCGGCGCCTGGTTCTCGCAGCAGGCCCTGCAGCTAGTCCAGGACGCCAGCCCCGCGCTCCCGTAATCAAGAAGGCGCCCCGGCCAGTTCGAGATCACTATTTATCCTGAACGAACCGGGGCGCCTCTCACACCGCCACTCACTGCCCCTAACGGCCCACGCAGAAATAACACGTCAGTTCCCGCTCCGGACGCCTGACGTGTGCCTGTTACGCGGAAGGTCGCGGTCCCCTGGGGCTCTGGCGCATATTTCGCCGGATAGGAAACCTACCCAGTCGTTGTTTTCGATACTGCTGAAGATTGAACCGGTCGTGACCGGTTCAATCTTCAGCAGTATGTTCTAGCGGCTCTCGGCGCAGGAGTGAGAGCACCGGACCGGCGACCTCGACGTCGTTATCGGCAAGAGAATAGGCAGCGCTGTTGCCAGCGGGGCTGAAGTTGCCCGCGGGGCAAGGACCGACCCGGTGCTTAGCCCCTAACACCGCGCACCCACTGCCCGGCACACCGCACTCACTTGAGTAGCTTTTGCACCTCGCGGAACCTGGGGTGCTTCGCGTCACGCAGCCACTCGAAGAGCACCATTTCCGACGTCACGATCTCCGCGCCGTGCTGCCGGGCGCGGTCGATCGCGGCGGTCTTGTCCGCGTTTTCACGCGAGCCGGTCGCGTCGGCGGCCACGACCACGCGACGCCCGGAACCGAGCAGGCCAAGCGCGGTCTGCAGCACGCAGACGTGCGCTTCAACGCCCGCGAGGATGATCTCGCCGGCCCCGGCCGGCAGCAGGCCGGGGAAGCCAGGATCGTTAGTCGCGGAGAACGCCGTCTTGGCCAGCACGGCGGACGGGTACGCCGCGAGCGGCGCTACCGTCGGGCCCAGGCCGACCGGGTACTGCTCGGTCGCGACCACCGGCACGTCAAGCAGTCGCGCGGCCTCCGCGAGCCGCACGGCCCGGGCGATGACGGTCTCGTTGTCGCAGATGGCGGGCATGAGCCGCTGCTGCAGGTCGATCAGGAGCAGCACGGCGCCCTCAGAGTTAAGCACGCTTCGACGTTACAGCGCGATGTCGTCCGCGTCGGCGACCGGCTGGCTGCCCGCCGCGCCGATGGCGACGTCGGTGCCGAACCGGTGCTCCAGGCAGGCCCGCAGCAGGCCGAGCACCGCGAGCGCGTCGTCGCCGCGGGCGCGGGGCGCCCAGGTCCCTCACGGCCGTGAGGTGGTCACCGACGAAGAGGAGCGGGACGGGACCCGCCGCCTGACCCTACGCCGCCACACCTGACCGGCCGGGTAACCGGAGTCGGCAATAGGTGTGACAGCCCGGTTGCGGCCATGGCGCTGACCGCCGCCGTAAAGGTCACTTGACATTCGAGGTGTAGTCAAGGTACCTTTACATTGTGCGGAACCGGGTCAGGGAAGAACGCTCTCAGCGGGGGATCTCCCAGGCTGAGGTCGCGGCGGCCCTGGGCGTGTCGCGACAGACGGTGATCTCGATCGAAAGCGGCCGCTACTCGCCGTCGCTGCCGCTGGCCTTCCGGATCGCGCGGTTCTTTGACTCGACGGTCGACAAGATGTTTGACCCGGACGATGAGGTGGACCCATGAAGAGCGCCAACCCCGGCCGCCTGGCAGCGCCGGCGATAATGATCATCGGCGGTACCGGCCTAGCGGCCGCGGTGGCCGTCGGCCAAGGCTGGGAGGCCGCTGTCCCGGCCGAGGCCCTAGCGGTCGTTGCCGCGATCGGCTATTACGTGTGGGGCGGCCGGGACAGCGACTTCGGCGCGATGATCGGCCGGCGGGTCGACGAGCGGCAGAGCCTGCTCAGGATGCGGGCACAGTCGCTCGGCGGCCTGGCAGGAGGCCTCGTCGCTCTCATCGGGTACATAGTCGCGGTCGCGCTCAAGGATCCCGTCTGGCCGTTCGTGCTCATCCTCGGCGTCCAAGCCATCGGCTTCATCGTCGGCCTGGCGATCTACGGTGCGCAGCAGCGCTCGTTAGGAAACCCGTTCCCAGGCGTGTGACCACCACTCGTTGGCCCGGCGCCTCGCGAGTTTGCCTGGGCCCGGCGCGGGAAGCGAAACAGGGTGAGTCTGCCAGCACATCAACAGCGGGTTCTCGACGGGATAGAAATCAGCCTCGAGGGTGACGACCCCAAGCTCAGATCGATGTTCGCGATCTTCACCAGGCTGACCCGCGGGGAAGAGGTACCCGTAACAGAACGGGTGCGGGCCAGGGCCAGGGCGCGCTCCAAGGCGCAGGCGATCATGGTCGCCCCCATCCTCGTGGTCTTTGTCTTGGGCGTGGTGACGCTTTGCATCTTTCTCGCCGTCAGCACTTCCACCGTGCGCGCCTGCAAGTCGGTGTCACAGCCGCGAGCCGCAACGACTCGTGCCGTGGGCTGTGAGTCGCTGCCGCCGACATGGAAGTAGGGCGCGCAGCACGGGGACCGTTCGGGATAACTAGATTTAAAACCGGCCCGCCGGGCGCGCAAAGCGGGGGAGTGCGCGCCCAACGGGCCGGCGATTGAGGGGTGGCCGCCCGACTGTCAGGCAGCCCGGCGGAATCAGGCGGCCAGCGCGGCGGTGTCGAGCGCCCGGTCGTACACGGCGGTGGTCTCGCGCGCGATCCGGTCCCACGAGTAGCGGGACCGCGCCCGGTCGGCGGCGGCGAGGCTGAACGCCTCCAGCAACATCGGGTGGCCGAGCAGCTGCCTGATGCGCTGCGCGAGCAGGGCCGGGCGACCCGGCGGAACCAGAATGCCAGTCGTCCCGTCGACCACGGCGTCTACGTGCCCGCCGACGGCGGATGCGATGACCGGGGTGCCGCAGGCCATCGCTTCCACGCACACCATGCCGGACGGGTCGTAGTCGGACATGCTGAGGAACAGGTCGGCGGAGCGCAGCAGCGGCGGCAGCGCGTGGTGCTTCACCTGGCCCGCGAACAGCACCCGGCCGGAGACGTCGAGCGACCGGGCGAGCGCGGACAGCCGCACGTAGGTCTGGTCAGACCCCAGGTCGGCGCGGTCCGGGCCGCCGGCCACGATCAGTTCGGCGCCGGGCACCCGGGACAGGGCGCGCAGCAGCGTCGCCAGCGAGTCGTGATCGTGCTCGTGCAGCCCGCTGACGGTCACCAGCCGGGGCCGGTCGCCGCGGTTCGCCGTCGGTCCTTCCGGCGCGAACTCTTCTGTGTCCACGCCGCACGGCACCACCTTGATCGACCGGCGAGGGACCCCGAGCTTCGCGAGGTCGGATTCCTCATCGGAGCTTCCGGCCAGGACCGCGGTCGCGCTGCGCCCGATCGCGGGCTCCAGCCTGATCCGTTCGGTGCCCGCCGTCCGCGGGATCAGCCCGTGCCGGCGTTCGGCGATGCCGAGGGAGTCAAACGACTGCACTACGGGTACCTGCAGGTCACGAGTGGCTGCCAGGGCAGCGAGCCCGCTGGTCCAACGCAGCGCGTGCACCACGTCCGGTCGCTCGCGGCTCCACCGCTCCCGCAGCGGGGCGCTGAAGGCGGGAACCCGGGCGAGCAGGTCGGCCTCGTCCGGCTTGCCGTCGGTAGCGATGTACTCCACCCGCACGCCCGAGTGCAGGCGCGCCTCGTCCCGTGCCGCGCCGCGGCGCTTGCCCGTGTACACCGTGACGCGGTGGCCCTTCCGTGCCAGGTTCTGGCTCAGCTCGCGCAGCCGGATGTCGTCACCGATCTGGCTGGCGCCGTCGCTGAGAAAGGGGGTGGCATGCTGTGCTACCAGAGCGATCTTCATTAAAGCCTCCTAGTCGGGCAAAGACGCCGACACGGCGCGCCATCGGAGGCTTGAAGCTCTAAGGGGGGAACGTGGGCCACGCGAGCACGCACGCCATGAAGGGCGTGGAACGTGCCTGCGTCGTAGGCACCACTGGAAGCGATCATATCCGGTGCGCGACCCGGCTAAACGCCAAATCGCGAGGATTATCCGGCGGTGGCGTCCTCGACCGTCGGGTAAACCGGAATGAGCTGGTCCGCGGCCGTCAGGCGGAGCATCTTCGCCACCGGCTCGCGGGGAGAAGCCAGCGAGAGCACACCGCCCTGGCGGTCCATCATCCGGTTCGCCCGCAAGATCACGTGCAGCGCCGACGAATCCATGAAGCGCAGGCCGCCGAGATCGACGATCAGCGCGCGGGGCTGCTTGGCCAACTCGGCCTCGAGCACCTCGCGAAGCGCGTCGCTGTTGGTCACGTCAGCCTCACCGGCGAGCGTCACTACCGTGCAGGGCTCGCCGTCTGACTCAACAGTCGCGACGGACGTCGTGAGCAGGTCCACACCCGTGTTTTACCACATGAATGGCGCATCGGGGCTACTCAGCGGCCCGCCGCGGAAGGACGAATCGTCATGTGCATGCGCACCGTCGTCCCAGTGCGATCTGAACGGAGTTCCACCAGGTCACAGACCTGGTGGACGAGCCACAAACCGTGCCCGCCGGACGCGGCGGGATCGGGCTGCCGCCGGCCCGCCAGCGGGTCGGTGATGGTGCCCTCGTCGTGGACCTCGCAGATAATCTCGTGCTGGTCGTGCCAGATGTCCAGCGTGCCGTACGACTGGGTGTGCCGCAGCGTGTTGGCCGCCACCTCGCTGACCGCCAGCACGAGGTCGTTGGCGCGGGCCTCGGTCAGCCCCGCCTCTCTCGCATGCTCGAACACCAGCGCCCTGACCTGGGACAAGTTCGTGCGATACAGGTGAGACATGGCATCAGGGGGCGGCGCGGGCAGCGGCAGGCTGCAGCTGGATGGGATCAGGGACGGCACGGCGAACCCGGGGCTTTCCTCGTAACCGTCGCCCGACAGCGCGGACAGCATCAGCGGATGGGTGCGCATGGCGTCGGCGACGACCGCCGGATCGAGCCCCTCGATGTCATAGGGGCAGAGGATGTCCGCTTCGGCCGCGGCGAACGCCAGGTTGATGAGCGCCTCATGCCGGGTGGCTTCGCGGAGTTCGGCGTCGGTGCGCGAGGGCCAGACCGGCTCGCCCACGTACCGTACGCGCTGCTCGGGGTGGCCGTTGGTGAACTTCAGCACCCGGGGGATGATCCACGCCGGGTTGCGTCCCATCTCGGTCATGTCGGCGAACTCGACATACCGCGCGTCAGCGCCCAGCGCATCCCTGATGAGGCTGACCTTGACGGAAGGGACGGCGGTGAAGGCCGGCTCGCCGGCCGCCAGCCCGTCACGCAAGAACCCGGCCACCGCCTGAGCGTACTCAGCGCGGCTCCGGTAGAGAAAGCCGATATGCCTGAACCCGCCGGTCACTGGCAGCCCGGGCGCCAGGGAGTCAGTCACGCCACACCTCCGCAGACGCTCCGGGACAGACGATACACCAGCCGTTACGCGGCACTTCCGGTGTGCGCCAGGTCACACGGGCGTCGGGGCGGCGCAGCCACGGCGCGACCGGCGGTGCCGATGATCGCCGGGCTTGAGCGCATACCCCTGCCATGGTGCTGTGCACTACCCGGTGTCGGATGTTCGAAACCGCCCCTTATTCGGAACGGAGGCGTGTTTCGCCCCCGGCGTTTGCCTTCTCCGTCGCCGCGTCAAGGCGCCTGTGCCGGCGGGCGGTTATTCGCAGCTGGATGATCCTGCCCGTGCCGGGGATCGCCACCAGGAGCACGCCGAGGACGGCGGCGAGGAGCAGCGCGACCCCAAGCGGCATGTGCCCGTGGGCGCCGAAATAGCTGATCGATACTCGCTGCCCGTTTTCCAGGATGAAGATGAGCAGCAGGAGCAAGACGAGAGCGGACCCAGCCCCGGCTACCCACAAGCCGCCCATGCGCGTCCGCTTGACACGGTGGGTGGGCGGTTGAGCCGGGTCGGCGCGCGGTGCCTGAGGGGTTGGCGCATTCGGGGTGTCCGGCTGCGTCTGGTCTGTCGGGTCGGCTGTCATTGGCTGCCACCTCCTTGGGGTCGTATCCAACCGCCTCCCGCTTCCCCCGCGACCCCAGGTCAAACGGGTTTACGGGGGGTGACCGCGGGCAGCCAGTCAATGATCACCCGTGAGTCCACGAGAGCCCCGCCCGCTCCGGCCGGGCACGCGCAAGCGCGCGTACCTGGCCATGATGGGCGTCTGCCTGCTGCTGATCATCCTGGCCTGGACGGTCATCTACCGGTATTCGGATCCCGCCGCGATAGCGATGTCGGCCGTCGCCTTGGTCGTGCCGCCGTTCGCCGCGATCGTCGCCAACTCGGGCAGCGACTCCAGCCAACGCTGACGCGCTTGCGTCTCTAGGGCCACGGAGTCGGCATCCCATGTCCGAGCACAACCAGGCGTCCGAGCACAAGCACGCGCGGCCGGTTTCGCACTGCTGTCCCCGCTGGGCCTGACGGGCGCGGCCATGTACGTGGACGGCCACGCCTTCGTGAAGGCGGCCCGGTTGCACTCGGTGAACGAGACCTGGCTGCACGGCCGTGGCAGGCGGCTGCCGGTCACGGGCGTGATCTTCACGGCGGCCGCGCTCGGGCTGCCGACCATCCGCCGTTCGGCACCTTCCTGGGCGAGGGCTGGATTGACGACGGCGCCGCGGCGCCGTGGCTGACCGTGGTGTTCCTCGTCTGCACGGTGCTCGCCGCAGGCGCCGTGCTCCGGGTCGCGGGCGGGGTGTTCTACGGCCTCGATGACCCGCCCGGCGAGGACCCGCAGATGGCCGCCGAGGCCAACGAAGAGACAGGGGGGACCGACACCGGTCGGCAGCGGACGCCGCTGTCGATGGTCGTCCCGGCCGCCGTCATGGCGGTGCTAGCGCTCGCCGTCGGCGTGGCAGGCCTGGTGCCCAGGTTCGCGGCGGCGATAGAGGCGGCCGCGATCCGGTTCCAGGACCAGCCCGGCTACATCGCCACTGTGCTGACCGGCGCGCACGTCGCGACCGCGTCGCCTGTCGCCGCCGTCGCGCCCGCGGACGTGACGATCTCCTCGCTCGTCACCGCCGTCTGCTCGCCCTGGCGCTTTGTACTGGCGGCGCCCGCCGCTGCTGCGCCGCGCCTACGAGCCGGGCGCGGGCCTGACCGTCGCCATCCGTCGCCTCCAGAGCGGCGTGATCAACGACTACGTGACCTGGGTCGTGACGAGCCTTGCCGGCCGAGGCGGCGTGCTAGCGCTGATAGGCCGCTGATTGCCGGTCATATGTCGTAGACGGCGGTCATATGTCGTAGACGGTGGGTGTGGTGGTGTAGGTGCGCCCTGATGGCGCGGTCCACCGCATGACGCCCGGGCTGGTTTGTTCGAGTTTCCAGCCGGGAGCTTGCTTCACGCGATGATGATGTCGGCACGGCGGAGCGATGTTGCACTCATCGGTGGTTCCGCGTGGCCACGGGGTCGTGTGGTCGAGGTCGGCGTGGTGGGCGCTGGCGCCGCAGCCGGGCGCGGGGCACGTGGCGGTGCGGGCGCGGACCAGGTGGCCGAGCTTGCGGCTGGGCTTGTACCGGTCCTCGCGATGACGGTGGTCACAGGTGCCCTTGGCGATCGGCGCCCAGGTGATGTTCAGCGCGCGCAGCAGATCGGCGAGTTGTGCCCGCTGTTGCTCGTCGGGCCCGGGCGGCGGCCTGGTGGTGCCGGGGCTGGCAGTGCCCGGCCCGGTGTTGCTGGCAGTTGCGGTGGTAAGTGGTGGTGCGGGGGTCCAGCGGTGGGGTCCGCGGGAGCAGCCGTGCGCGACCGCGGTGCCGTCCGACCCGGTCGCGGTCACGCACCACCGGGTGCGCGGGTGCTGGGAGGCGGCTTGGAGCAGGCGGCGGGTGTCCCAGGGGTCGAGCAGCCCCCACCGGCCGGCTTCGCCGGGGGTGGTGGACCAGCCGAGTGCGGTGCCGGCCGGCACGAGGAGGTTGATCAGCGCCGGGAATGGCGCCGGGTCGCTGCCGGGATCGCCGGCGCCGGCCGCAGACCCAGAGGTGCCGGGAGTACCTGGGGTTGCGGAGCCGCTTGCGCTGGGGTCGCCTGTGCTGGTGGTGCCGGGGGCGGCGGAGCCGCTTGCGCTGGGGTCGCCTGTGCTGGTGGTGCCGGGGTCGCCCGTGCCGCTTGCGCCGGGGTCGGAGCCGGTAGCGCCGGTGCCGGGGGCAGCCGGGTCGCCGGGGGCGGGGGCCCCGGGACCGGGGGACGCGGGGAGGCGGTCGAAGGGGTTACGGCCAAGCAGTCGGTCCAGGAAGCACGCCACCCGCAGGTCGCGCAGGGTGCCGTCCATCCCGGCGCGGCGCAGCGCCGCCGCGTCGGCCTCCACCGCCGCGCTGACCGCC
>Ga0210390_10000174_pt1 | contig 69388 bp, 56 predicted proteins | sample IncBWH11OmetaG_FD_161050 | JGI IMG/M metagenome (GOLD analysis project Ga0210390, IMG submission 161050) | Forest soil microbial communities from Barre Woods Harvard Forest LTER site, Petersham, Massachusetts, United States - Inc-BW-H-11-O ...
GCGACGGAATATTCCTTGAACATTTCCGGGCAAGAGGCGCAGAATTCCGTGCAGTTGCTGATACCGCCTGCAACGCTGAAGCCCGGAAATTACGCGGTGGTTGTTCGCGGGCTGGCGACGCCCGAAAGCGCAGCCAGCAGCGGCACCGAAATAGCTCGCTATCCATTCACGCTCGCATTGTCGAAGTAACTAATTTCAATTCTGAGGCAGGAGGATAATTCCGATGGGAACGCCCTACCGGATCTTTCTTTATAACGCACACGGTTATGGCCTGAGCGGGCGAATCGACCGTCCATTCCAGCAGTTGATTGACGTTCAGGCCATGGGTTCGTTGCCGCAAAGCGGCGGACATGGAGTTGCGCGCGTCGAAAACTTTAACGTTAAGGATATCGTGTCGTTCAAAGCAGCCTATACGGAGGTCTCTGGAAGCCAGAATCCGAAGGATGGAAGCTACACAACATTTGTTTCCGCGACTGTTGAGGGATTAAACGTTCACAACATTGTGACGGCTGATCGCGTGGTTGCGCGAATCTCGTCCAATCATCCAGCCGACGGCAGCGAACCCACGATCACGCCGGTCGGAAGCCAGCTCGAAAACTTGCGAATCGCCGGCTGTCCGGTGCAAGTAGATCTTGACAATCATCTTTTTAACCGGCTGGGGACCTTTACGACATTTAAGACAGAATACGAGCAGAACCAGCAGGTGCGCCTAGCGATGCAAGAACGCTTTATGTGGGGCGAACCCAAATCGGACGTACCGGATTTCCTGCGCGAGCGGTATAACTGGTTCGCGGGGGACGTCTTCCCGGAGTCCAAGGGGATCGTGCTTTGTTCGCTGGTGAAAGACATCAAGATGAATTGCCCGGAAGTGCAGCGCTTCGGCAACGTGCTGATCGTGCCGCATTTCGGCAAGATCTATCTCGCGGAATTCGTCCTACAATCGTACCAGCGTTCCGTAACGATGCTTCGTTTGGAAATGGGCTCGGCTACAACGGCCATAGTGACAGGACCGGGCGGCACAGGAAATGGGACCACTTTCCCCTGATCTGGCTGCTTCTGGCCGTGTTGAGCATCTTCGGATGCGGCCAGCAATTTCGAGGCGAGCCGGGAGGTCTCTATCAAGATGCGAGTCTGAAATTCCAGCAGGGCGACTTACTGGCAGCTTCCAAGGAATCGGACGAAGCATATCGAAAATTTTCCGGAAATGACGACAAATGGGCGTGGCGTTTCCGTGTGCTCGAAGCTGAAGTTCTCGTTTGGCGAGGTCTCAGTGCAGACGCACTCGTGCTACTCGCGCCCGAGCCCCCCTCTTCCCTCGTTGATACAGAGATTGCTGTTCGGCGCCGACTCGTGCGTGGCCTCGCATATTGTTTCCTTCAGAAATTTGATGAAGCCCAGGAGCAACTCAGCGAGGCTGAACAACTCGCAACCACCCGCGCCCCTGAACTACTCGGTGAAATCATTCTAGGTCGGGGGACTCTTGAGGTCCTGCGTGGCAATAATCAAGCCGCAGATGCTGCATTTCGGCAATCACTCCAACTCTCGCAAGAAAAAAATCAAAAGTTCCTACAGTCACGAGCTTTAGGCAGTCTGGGGCTGGTCGCTATGAGATCGGAACGCTACGACGAGTCCATTGATTGGGATACACAAGCCTTGATTCTGTCTCAATCGCTCGGGGCGCAGACGGCGACGGAAAAAATCTTAGGGAACATGGGATGGAGCTACTACAAGATGGGGGACCTCGATCGGGCCCGATCGCTTTTCACAGAAGCCAACCAGGCTGCGGCAAGATTGGGGGTCAACGCCGACGAGGTGCGTTGGATTACGAATCTCGGCACCATGGAATACGATCAACACGATTACGTTGCGGCCGAGCGCGACTATCAACAGGCCTTGGACTTGGCCCGCAAGATCGATGACAGCGCAGCCACGGCTAATTGCCTGAACAATCTTGCGCACGTTGCGGTTATGGAACAGAAGTATGATCGGGCCGAACAGTACAACCACGAAGCGCTTGCTCTGGAGCGTTCGTCTGACGATAGATCACTTCAACTATTTTCACGTATAACCGAAAGCTACATCGCGACAGGCAACAAGGACTTCCCACAAGCGGAATCGGGCTTGCGTGAAGTGCTCCGAGAGAAGACTTCGGACAGCTATCTGCGTTGGCAAGCTGAGTCTGCTCTTGCAAACGTGTATGCGGTAGAAGATCATCCCGCGAGGGCCGAAGAATATTTCCGCAAGGCCCTCGCTACCGTTGAAACCGTGCGATCCTCGATTAAGCGCGAAGATTTTCGGCTTTCCTTCTTGGCGGGTGCTATCAGTCTGTACGATGACTACATAGATTTTCTAGTGGCCCATCACAAGGAAGAAGCAGCATTGCAAGTAGCGGAAGTCAGTAGTGCTCGCACATTGGCCGAGGGCCTTGGCATCAACTCTGCGTCCATCAACTTTTCAGCGAAGGATTTCAATCCGCGGCAGGTTGCCAAGCGCTCCGACACCGTTCTTCTTGACTACTGGCTGGGCGCGGACCATTCGTATTTGTGGCTGGTCACGCCGGCGCGTGTGACGCTTTATACCTTGCCTCCAGCGAAGGAAATTGATCCGCTCGTGCAATCGTACCGGCAGGCGCTGCTTGGCTCGCGCGACGTGCTGGAAACGCAAAACGCTGCCGGCCAGAAGCTCTATGATCTGCTGGTGGCGCCCGCCGCGAAATTGATCCCCAAGGGCTCGCCCGTCACGATCTTGCCCGATGGAAGCCTCTATGGTCTGAATTTCGAGACGTTGCTGGCCCCCGCGCCCCAATTGCATTACTGGATTGAAGATGTTGCCGTCTCGTATGCCAATTCTTTGGCGCTTCTCGCCGCCGGTGCTTCGCGCCACGCGTCGCCTGCGAAGAAACTCTTGCTCGTGGGCGATCCCGTGTCGCCGGACGCAGAATTCCCGAAGCTCCCGCAAGCGGCGGCAGAAATAAGCAGGATCGAAAATTATTTTCCTGCGTCCGACCGCGCCGTGTTTGCAGGCACGAATGCAACACCGGATGCATACTTCAATAGCCAGCCCGAGGGCTTTTCTCACATCCATTTTGTCGCACACGGGACGGCCAGCCGTACGAGTCCGCTCGATTCGGCGGTGATCCTCAGCAAGCGAGGCGACAATTACAAACTCTATGCTCGCGACATTATTCAGCATCCTCTGCACGCCGACCTGGTGATAATCTCGGCCTGCCACGGTGAAGGTGTGCGCACCTACTCGGGCGAAGGCTTAGTCGGACTTTCGTGGGCCTTTCTGCGCGCGGGGGCGCACGGCGTGATTGCTGCGCTCTGGGAAGTAAATGACAATTCCACACCTCAACTGATGGATCATCTCTACGCCGAAATCAGCAAGGGCAAACCACCGTACGTGGCTTTGCGCGATGCGAAACTCGCGCTGCTTCATTCCGGCACCGTGTACCGCCGTCCATTCTATTGGGCGCCGTTTCAATTTTATCGGGGCTCCTGAGCGCGAAAGGGAATCAAGCTTTATACTCGAGCGATGCCAAAAGTGGCTTTGTTCATTCCCTGCTTTGTGGACCAGTTGAGCCCGCAGATCGGTATGGACATGGCGCAGGTGTTGCGCCGGATTGGTTGCCAGCTGAATTTTCCCGTCGAGCAAACCTGCTGTGGACAACCCGCGTTTAACACTGGCTATTGGAAAGATGCCAGGCCCCTTGCCGAGCGATTCGTTCGAGTGTTTCGCGAAGCTGACGCGATTGTCTGTCCTTCGGGTTCCTGTACCACGATGGTTCGCAATTTCTATCCCGAATTGCTTGCAGACAGTCCCCTGCATGATGAAGCCGTGCAAATCGGCCAGCGAGTGTATGAATTTTCCGAATATCTGGTGAAAGTTGTGCGCGTCGGCGATGTGGGCGCTACCTTTCCGCATCGCGTCACCTATCACGATGCCTGCCACGCCTTGCGCGAGCTGCATTTGAAGCGGGAGCCGCGCGAATTGCTGCGCCATGTGCGCGGAATCGAACTCGTTGAAATGCCGCACAGCGAAGAATGTTGCGGTTTTGGCGGAACTTTCGCCACCAAGTTCCACATGATTTCAGCAGCGATGGGCGACACGAAGGCGGGCAACGCGGAAAAGTCGGGCGCCGAGTATGTGACCTCCACCGATCCAAGCTGCCTGATGCAAGTGGAAGGAATTCTCCGGCGGCACAATTCGCAAGCGCGCACAATTCATCTGGCCAGCATTCTGGTGCAGACCGACGACGCGGCTAGGTCTGGCGCAGGAGTGAAATCATGACCGCTGCGCAGGATTTTCTGTGAAACGCGGCGACGAAGTCCGCTGATTTGGTTCATCGCTAGATTCTGCGCCGCGGCATTGATCATTATGACGCCGCGGTCAGCAGCGGCCGCGGGCGATTCCTCGATTGGCAAGCGGCGCGCGAGAAATGTCAGAACATCAAGCGCGAGGCCGTAAATCATCTCGATCGTTATCTTGAAGAATTTGGGCACCGCGTGCAAGAGCACGGTGGCCACGTATTCTGGGCCGAAAATGCCGAGGAAGCGCGGCGCTATATCGTTGACCTTGCTGCAAATCGTGGCGTGCGCACCATCGCGAAATCGAAATCCTTGGTTGCCGAGGAAATTCATCTCGCGCCCGCGCTCGAAAAGCAGGGAATACGGGTGTTCGAGACCGACCTCGGTGAATTCATCGTGCAGTTGCGCGATGAGCCCCCGTACCACATCGTCACACCCGCGATGCATCTCACGCGTAAGGATATAGCTGCGCTATTCAAGGAAAAATTGGGTGGAATCGACACGGACGATCCCCAACAGCTGGTAGCGGCGGCGCGCCACTCATTGCGGCGCGCGTTCTTCAACGCCGAAAACCCCGGCACCTATTCACTGGACAAACCAGGCTACCCACGGCAAGCAGCCAATCTTCGCGCCCGTTCCGGATGCACTCGAGCGTTTCCAGCGCGAGTGCGCCGGTAACAAGACTGAGCTGATTGTGACGCCGAACTCGAGCGGCGAAGCGCTGGAGACGGTGCTGGCATCGTTGCCTCCCGGAGAAATATTCGTGCGGGACGCATCAGAACTGCGCGAGAAATCGTCGGCTTTACACGATCGAAAAGATATTCGCTGGTCCAGCGAGGGCGCTCCGCATGAGAGCTCCCAAGCGACCCTGACATTGGCTGAGGTTCTCGTCGCACAGACGGGATCTGTAATGGTTTCGGCGGCCTGCGGCGGACGCGGGGCGTTCATCGTCGCGCCTGTGCACATTGTTCTCGCGAGAGCCACGCAACTCGTGTCCACTGTCGACGACGCGTTCACGCGAATCCGTGAGCGTGGTACGGCGGCACAAAATTCCTACGTTTGTTTGATCACGGTTCCAGTCGCACGGCAGATATCGAGAAAATTCTAGTGATGGGCGCGCACGGCCCGCGGCGCCTTGTTATGATTCTCGAGCTCGCGACCAAGTAATTCGTTCCAGACCACTTGAAAGGGACGTCTCTACACGCCCGCGCCCCGAAGCAAGCTTCCGCGCTGAAAATTCGAGAGTTAGAGTTTTCGCAGTGATAGGCGATTGGCCAGGAGGAATACAAGGATCGCAATCGCAAATATCAACGAGATCAAAGCTCCCGCCGTGCGGTCCCACGTGTTGCGAAACTCCACATTCACGTCCTGCACGCCCGCCGGAACCGTTATCAACATCTGCGCGGTGTCGGGAGCCGCCATGGCGCGACCGCTCGTTCCATCCACTTGAACCTGCCACCCAGGGTAGTCAAGCAGCCGCAGTCCGAGCGTAGCAGACGCACTAGATTGCGCCCTAAAACCCCTTCGATTCGCGATCCAGCGCTGTACACGGAAATTCACCTGAGCTGCGGACGCGGTGTCGGCAGGAGATGAAGCAAACTGTTGGATTCGCGGCGCGGGTGATTTGACAATCCGCTCGCCGTCAGCGTCACTGCCGGGCAGTTCGTACCGGTCGCAGCCGAGCGGCTGATATTCATCGGTCCCCTCATAACCCACGCCCGATTGAATGGCCTTGGACAGAACGGGGATGTCTTCGCTGTCCCACCAGCCATCCCTCACCAACGCCGTGCCAAGCGATCCCAGGATAACAACTGCCAACACCCAGCAAACCCACTGGCGTTTCGCTCTTCCGACGGCCGCGGCCAGAAAAAATGCCAGTACGCAATCGAGCGGCCCCAACCAGCGCCAAGGAAACTGCACGAATTCCAGCTTAGGCAACGATCGCCACAGAAACAAGCTTGGTGGAAACATGAGAAATGTCGCGGCAGTACCGAGCGCAAGAAGCATCCACCATGCATCCTGAAACTGGCGGCGACGGCGAACGGCAAAAACTGCCGCTGTGGCCGCCGTGAGAATTACTCCCAACGCCACACCCGAAACTTTCCAGTTAAAAAACAGAAATTCCGGATCGGCGCTATGTGTGAAAAGGAAATTCTGATCCGGCCGAAGCATGTCCGCCAAGGCCTGGTGAATTTGCACCCAGCGCTGTTCCCACGCAGCGGGCAGGATATAAAACGCAGCGAGCCCGAATCCTGCGGCCATTCCGAGTACGCCGGTAAGCAAGGGCCGCGCAGACCGCCGCAAGATAGACGCCACCGCGAACATCAACGCCAAAGAATACGTCGCGAGCACAGCGGCCGGCGCGTTCGATAACCAAACCGCGGCGAACGGCAGCGCCAACAATGGAAAGCTACGCCAGCCGTCTCGCAAGCAACGCAGCGCGCCCAACAACACCAGAGGAAATAAAGCGCTGGCGAGCAGTTCGGCGAAATCGCTGCGCAAATAGACGATTATGAGGTGATATGGGTTGACCGCATACAGCACTGCGGCCATGATGGTTTCACGCCGCGAAAGCCATTCGCGCGCAAAGCACCACATCGAAATTCCTGCCAGCACCAGGGCCAGCCATATGAACGCTCCCGGAGCCATTCTCCACGGCAGTATCGAACCGAGCGCGGCGCCAAGCATCCACGATGCCGGAGGGTAGAAAATAAATCGCGGCTCACCGAAGCCCCAGTTCGCCCATTCGGCCCACCGGGGAAAGGCAATTCCTTCGTGCCATTGGCCTGCGACATCCAGCCAGGACGCGAGATGAAACTGGAAATCGTGACCCGACGCGTTGCCGAGAAACAACATCGGCGCAATAACGGCCGTTGCCGCAATCGCGAGCAGCAAGAAGATGGTTCGCCTCGAACCAGCCACCGTTTCCAGGTTCGCACGCGATACAGATTCGATTGTCGCGGTTGATTGAATTACGTTTAATCCTTCACGGTGTGCAATAAAACTCGAAGCCCCTACCCAAAGAGAATACAGAATCGAGCGCCCGTTGCGCCACTCGCTAGTGTGACAGGACGCCCGCGAAGGCGGCCAAGAAAACACGTCAGTTCCAGCGCCTTGCCAACGCGCTGCTGCAGCAGGTAGAGTTCTTGGAGGCTCAATGAGGCTCTTCTATCGCGTTCCAAGATGCCGCGAGCTCAAATCCAAGAAACCAGAAATTACCTACGTCCCTTGCAGCGCCGGTAAAATATCTCCATGAACCCCTTGATGACAGCCGAAGACCAGAGGTTGCTGGCCAGCAGCGAACGCGAGGTCCACTGGAAGCGTTGGGGGCCGTATCTTTCCGAGCGCCAGTGGGGAACGGTCCGTGAAGATTACAGTGCAAATGGCGACGCTTGGAACTATTTGCCGCACGATCACGCGCGCTCGCGCACGTATCGTTGGGGTGAAGACGGCATTGCCGGATTCTGCGATCGCCATCAGCACATCTGTTTTGCCCTCGCGCTCTGGAACGAAAAAGATCCCATTTTGAAGGAACGCCTCTTCGGCCTCACCAACCGGGAAGGGAATCACGGTGAGGACGTCAAAGAGTATTACTACTATCTGGATGCGACGCCAACCAGTTCTTATCTGCAATATCTGTACAAATATCCGCAGGTGCGCTACCCGTACGAACAGCTCGTCGATGAAAATGGCAAGCGCACCCGCCGCGATCCGGAATATGAATTGATTGATACGGGAATTTTTGCAGAGAACCGCTACTTCGACGTCTTCGTCGAATACGCCAAAGCGACTTCAGAAGATATCTTGATCCGGATCACGGCGTGGAATCGCGGACCACAAAGCGCGCCGCTGCATCTGCTGCCCACCTTGTGGTTCCGCAATCGCTGGAGCTGGGGCGATCCCTATGACGCGCCGGAAGTCAAACGCCTGAAGCCTCTGGAAGGCGGCGAGCTGTTTGAATTGAACGAATTTCACTATGGCAAACGCTGGCTGCTCATCGAAGGCTCGCCCGAGGTGCTCTTCACCGAAAATGAAACAAATATGGAGCGCTTGTTCAACGAGAAGAGCAAGACTCCCTTCGTGAAGGATGCGTTCCATCGTTTTGTGGTCAACCGTGAACGCGGCGCAGTGAATCCGGCGATGACGGGAACGAAATCCGCCGCGCATTTCACGTCGCAGATAGCTCCGGGTCAAGGCTGGACGATTCGCCTTCGGCTTACGAACCAGGATCTCTCGCAAGCGCAAGAGTCTGTGAAGAACTTGTTCGGCGCCCCGTTCAATGCTGTTTTCGATCAGCGCAAGAGAGAAGCGGACGAATTTTATGAAAAGCGCGGCGATCCGAACATGAGCGATGACGCGCGCCGCGTGCAGCGGCAGGCTTTCGCCGGCCTGTTATGGTGCAGACAGACATATCACTATGACGTGCGCCGCTGGCTCGCCGGAGATTCCACACAACCAACGCCGGATCCACGCCGCAAGGAGGGACGCAACTGCGATTGGACGAATCTGTACAATTCCGACGTAATCTCCATGCCGGACAAGTGGGAATACCCGTGGTACGCATCCTGGGATCTGGCGTTCCACTGCGTCTCGCTGGCGCTCATTGACCCCGAATACGCGAAGGCCCAGCTCATCCTCTTCCATCGCGAGTGGTACATGAATCCCAGCGGCCAGGTTCCCGCTTACGAATGGAATTTTTCTGACGTGAATCCGCCAGTATTGGCCTGGGCGACTTGGCGCGTTTACAAAATCGCGGGGCGCGTCGAAGGCAAGCAGGATCGCAATTTTCTGGTGCGGTTGTTTCACAAACTCCTGCTGAATTTTACCTGGTGGGTGAACCGTAAGGATCCCGAAGGAAAAAATGTATTCGAAGGCGGCTTTTTGGGTCTCGATAACATCGGTGTATTCGACCGCTCCATGCCGCTTGGACCGGGGAATTTCATCGAGCAGTCCGACGGTACCAGTTGGATGGCGATGTTTTGCCTGGATATGCTCGCGATGGCGATGGAACTGGCCCACGACGACCCCGCGTACGAAGACGTCGCCAGCAAATTCTTCGAACACTTCGTGCACATCGCGCAGGCCATGAACGATTTAGGCGGCGAAGGGATCGGCTTGTGGGACGAAAAGGACGGTTTCTACTACGACGTCTTGCATTTGGGAAAAACGACGCACCTGCCGATGAAGGTTCGCTCCATCGTCGGCCTGATTCCGCTTTTTGCGGTGGAGGCGTTCGAACCGGAGGATCTGGCGCGGCTGCCGGGTTTTTGCAAACGCATGGACTGGTTCCTTACGCACAATCCGGACGTCCTTGAACATGTGGACATGAGCCAAAAGACGGATAAGGGCGCGCGGCTTCTTTTAACCATCGCCAATCGGAAAAAGCTTGAGCGCATCTACAAATACGTTTTCGACGAGAACGAGTTCCTCTCGCCGCACGGCATTCGCGCCCTTTCGAAATTTCATCGGGCTCATCCTTTCGTGCTCGATGTGAACGGACATCCGCAGGCCGTAGATTACGAACCCGCCGAATCCACCGGCGATTTGTTCGGCGGCAATTCCAATTGGCGCGGGCCCATATGGTTTCCCATGAATTTCCTGATGATCGAATCGCTGCAGCGCGTTCATTATTATTATGGCGACGAATTTAAGGTGGAGTATCCAACCGGTTCTGGCCAGCAAGTGACTTTGTGGAACGCCGCCCGCCAAATCTCGCGCCGGCTCTCGCATCTCTTCCTGCAGCAAGAGGGTCGTCGCGCTGTGTATGGAAACGTCGATCTCTTTCAGAGCGATCCGTTCTGGCGGGACCTGATCCTATTCTACGAATATTTCAATGGTGACACCGGCGCGGGCCTAGGCGCCAGTCATCAGACCGGCTGGACAGCGCTCGTTGCGAAACTGATTGAGCAGAGTGGGGAATAGCATCGAAGGATGCCCGTAAGGTTTCTTGTCGAGGTTTTGTAGCGGCGCACTGCCGTGCGCCAGAAGTGTTGCGGCAACAATCGATCGCGCGCGAAGGTCCGCCATCGTGATTACGCCTCGCACCGATGGCGGTCTAAAGGCCGCCGTCACGAAATCAACGTTCCGTGTGAGGAAGTTGAAAGGATCCCAGGCGACGCGGGCCGCTAGAAATCGGTGACCAATCCCAGCCCCAGCGAAACTCGATTGATGTAATTGAAATACGCGACAGTCAGCACCGTTTCGCGCACGGCTGCATCATCCCATCCGGCTTTCTTGAGCGTCGCGGTATCGGATTCGGTGATGTCATCGGGATGCCGCGTCAGCTTCTCGGCGAACTTGAACAGCTCTTTCACCTTGGGTTCCACTGCGGCGCTTTCGTAATCCGTGGTCAGTTTCCGCGCTAGATTCTTCTCCACTCCAAAACGCCGCAGCAACTCCATGTGAAACATGATGCAATACGTCGACGAATTGATACCGCTGACCACCAGCCCAATCTGCTCTTTAGTCACCATGGGTAGAGCGCTGTCGGCCATGACGGCTGGGCTCAACTGCAGCTGTGCCTCGATTACGGCCGGTTTTGCTCCCAGCGTTTTGAAATAGTGCGGAAGAAAGCCAAGGTCTCGTTCAATTTTTCCATAGATTTCAAGCAGATGCGGGTCTGCCTGGGTCTCTTCAATTTCATTTACAAATGGCATTGCGTAACTCCTCGAATGATATGTATGCGGAATAGCTGGAGTGCTGTCGCCCCTATGGGAAAGTGTAGCACGCTTAAATTAATGCGAGGTTACATCCATTACTGCGCCTGCCACTAAATCATCCAAAACCCGCGGGAGGGGCGGTTTTTCGCCTAAACGTCGAGGAAACGGATTTCCCGCGCTTCAGGGCTCGCTAGTCTGCGGCCTGGACCAATTCGATCAGGACCTTTTTCCCATCGGGTGTGGTGGCAAGAAAGAAGTTGACGCGTGTACCATCAGCTCCCAGTCGCGTCGCAGGGTAAATTGGCGCGAGGCCGAATTGCGAACGCAGGATGGCCGTCGCCCGATCCACGTCGCGAACATAGATTTCCACCTGCTGGATGCCCTCGCCGAATTTTTCCAGAAACCGCGCAATCGCGCCGCTGCCACTGGGCGCGTAGCTGGTCAAAATGTCCAATTCAATCGAGTCTTCCAAGTGCAGTTCAAACTCCTGTGCATCCTGGTCCGGTGGGACCTGGGCGAGGCGCGGAGAATTGTTGGCCGCGCGGATTTTCTGGAATGTCTCGGGATGCACCGCGATTCCCACAACGATGGTCGAAGGCCCGTGGTGTGCCGGCGCGCTTCCAGCCGCACTCGGCTTCTCTGGTAGCGTTAGCCCGCGGAATTCGGGATCGCCCACCCACTGGCTCAGCAGCGGCATGCACAGATTCACACCCGCGAGGTAAAGCCTTATCGCGGATTGGGCTTTTTGTTTCGGGTCGGAACCGGCGAGGTCGTGAATCCATCGCGCGATATCGGCGGCTGCTGTCATCTGTAACGAATGGCTTTACTGAATGCTGGCGTGCTGGGGGGGCGCGGCATTCACGTTCGACAACGTAACATACGTCGGTCCGCCGGGCCGCACTGTGACCGACACGTCCCAGCGTTCGCGCGCATCACCGGCGCTGGCATCAACCTCCAGAGTGCTAAGCCAATAGTTACCTGGACGAATTCCACGAAAGTAGCCTTGACCCTGCAGGTCAGTGTCCGCGCGAGCCACCAGGTATTTCGCCTGCGCCAATTCTCTGGTTTCGCGGGTCGTGTCCTTCTGGCCCCGCGCCTTCAGCATATCCCACTGGTGTCCTGGGTTTACATCTTCCAAGCTCAGGTCCATGCCGTCCGTCGAAGTCGGATTCTGAACCAGAAACGCTCGCACGGCATCGAGATATTGTTTCTTCAGCCGCGCATATTTGTCCGGATCTTTCGTCTTATCTTCGGGCTTGTATTTCGGCGTGGGGAATACCACGGTCGAGTCGCCAATCATTCTTTCCACATAGGCGTGGAAAAATTCCGGCACGTTCATCACGTCGTCCGGTTTCAATTTCTTGACGAAGTCCTCGCCCGAAAGGTTCACCCAGTGGTTGGATTTCATCCATGCCTTCATTTCTTTGGAGACTTCCAGACCGTCTATGAACGTGTCCATGTTGGCGCCGGGGGACATCATCGCTGCTTCCTTTTGGATATCCGCGTAGCTTTTGCTCAACAGGTAGAAGGGAAACGAACGCACTGGTTCGTCAATGCCGCCCGAAGGTGTGATGCGAGCCTCAAATTGCAGGGAGCCACTCTGGGCTGCCACGCGCGTCGCACAAAAGACCGCGCCAAGAAGCAAACAAACAAAAGCTCGAGAGGGAATTTTCATATGGCCCATCGTAGCAGATGGCGAGCCGCGCAGGGAACCGAGCGGTCCTTAAGGTAAACGTCAAAGTAAGCGAGGAATCGAATGGCGAAAGGGTAGACGATCGCGAGGAGGATCAGTACAGGTGGAACGTTACTTCGATTGTCTGCCGCACTGGCGCTGGCTTGCCGTTTGGCCCTGCCGCCGGCCTGAATCTCCAAGTCCGCACGGCCTCTATGGCCTTTTCATCAAGTCCGAGTCCGAGGCCCTTCACCACTTTGATGTCGGTGGCTTTCCCATCCGGCGTAATGACGGCAACCAGCAACACGGTGCCCTGATACTTCGCCTTTACCGCTTCATCGGAATATTGCGCCTGCGGGCAATAAATACATGCAGGGTACCCGTACCCGCCGGTCCCCGCGTTGAAGACGCCCCCGCCGGTGCCACCGCCTTCCCCGGGGCCAACGCCTCCACCGCTGCCGCTGCCCACGCCTGTCCCGTTGCCGGAGCCGATACCATTGCCGCTGCCCGGGCCGTTCGAATCATTCAGAACCTTCGATAGCGGGTCGCCCCAATTATTCATGTTCGGGCTGGGCAATTTCAGTTCCGGAGGGCCCAAAACCGTAGGCGTCATCGCCAGCCGGGCGTTCGGATTGGTGACCACTTTCGGAGGCGTGAACTGCGTCATCGAAAACTTAGGCAGTTTGCCGCGGCTCGCTGGTAGCACGTCGTGGGAGCCACCACCGCCGCCACCGCCTGCCTTCTTTGCGCCGGGAGGGAGCTTCGGCAGGAAAGGCGAAATCGCAATCACGTCAAGTTTGGTGTTGGCCTTGGTTGTTGCCGGCGAAAGCAGCTCGGGAAGCAGTGGTACAATAATGAGCACCAGAACAACCACGTGAAACGCCAGCGACAGTGCTTGCACTCGTGTGAACTGCGTATTCTTCGACCATATTTCCTTGACGGCCACCGGCTGACTGGTAGTTTTCAGCGGCGGCAATTTGGGCGGGAAAATCGTGTCGCGCAGGTTCTGCCAGAAGCCTCCGAACCCTGCGTTCCAATTGACCAGCAGATCGGATTTCACGGCTCCGCGCGGCGCGGAGCGGAACAGTTCTTTCAGGTTCGATCCCGTGCTGTCGCCAAAAACCTGTGGCACAAACACCACGGACTGGGCGCCTTTCACTCGGATGCGACGGTCCGTCAGGAAATCCTTCAGGTTCGAAAGGAAATTCTTCAGCTCAGAGTCCTGAGTCGGCGATTGCAAACGTCCAATCGGGAGCCCAGTTTGAGCCGTCGTGCGGCCGGGGTCGTCAATTCTCGTCGTGAAGTCTGCCATTTGAGCTGCCTGGAATCCCCCGCGCAGTCTTATCTAACCTTAGACGCATAGCCACGGAAAAGGATGTCCGGCCGGGCACGGCTGACACCGTTCGAAAACCATTGTAACATACGAATTGCAACTTTCGAGGAGAAGCGATCAGCAGGAGTGTTTCTGGACCGCGCCGGTCGCCGGCATATCTGAACTGCTGCATGGAACCCTACAGCGCCATATAAGAACAAAAATAGAAAGGTATACCGAGCCCCCAGGAAATGGCCAAACCGATAGACCTGAAAAGCACGTTGAATCTGCCGAAGACGGATTTCCCGATGAAGGCCAAGCTGCCCGAGCGCGAGCCGGAGCAGCTTGCCGCCTGGGAGGCCATGGGGCTCTACTATCGGATTTTGGAATCGCGCGCTGATGCGCCGCTCTTTGTACTGCATGACGGGCCTCCGTATCCCACCGGCGAAATCCATCTCGGCACCGGCATGAACAAAGTGCTCAAAGATCTGATCGTAAAGTCGAAAACCATGGCCGGCTTTCGCTCGCCGTATATCCCCGGTTGGGATTGCCACGGCCTGCCGATTGAAACGAAAGTCGAAAAGGAGCTGGGCGGTAAGACGACCAAAGTGCCGGCTGCAGAATTTCGTCGCATGTGTCGCCAATTCGCCGCTGGCTTCGTCGAGAAGCACAAAGTGGAATTCAAGCGCCTGGGCGTATTCGGCCAGTGGGACAAGCCCTACCTCACCATGGACCCGCGCGATGAAAGTTCCATCGCCGGAGCGTTCATCGATTTCTTTGAAAAGGGCTACGTCTATCGCGGCCTAAAGCCGGTTTACTGGTGCATCTACGACCGCACCGCGCTGGCCGAAGCCGAAGTGGAATACGAAGACCATGCCAGCCCCTCGATCTGGGTGAAGTTCCCGGTGATCGCAAGCGAAAAATCGAAACAGCTGGGTTTAGGTGATGACCTTAGCGCTCTCATCTGGACCACGACGCCTTGGACGCTGCCCGCGAACCGCGCGCTCGCGTTCCATCCCGATTTCGCGTATGTCGTGGTGGACACTTCCGCGGGAAAACTGCTGCTGGCGAAAGAGCGCGTGAGCGCTTTGCAATCCGAACTCAATCTTGAAATTCACAGCGTGCGCGGCAATTGGAAGGGTGCGGATTTCGAAGGTGTGAAATTCCAGCATCCATTTCTCGAGCAGCAATCGCCTGGCGTTCTGGCCGACTATGTCACGCTCGATCAGGGCAGCGGCATCGTGCACACCGCTCCCGGCCATGGCGCCGACGACTTTCGCACCGGTCAGAAATATGGCCTGGAAGCCTACGCGCCGCAGGATGACGAAGGGCGTTTCGTCGAAGGCCTTCCTGAATACAAGGGCAAAAACGTTTTCGAGGCCAACCCGATTGTCGTTGAACTCTTGAAAAAGCGCGGCATGTTGGTAGGCGAACGAAAAATCACGCACAGCTATCCGCATTGCTGGCGCTGCCACAATCCGGTGATCTTCCGGGCCACTGAACAGTGGTTCATTCACATGGATTCCGGCACGTCCGCGATTCTTCCGCCGAAAGCTCCGGCGTTGCGCCAGCGTGCGCTTGGGGAAATCGACAAAGTGAAGTGGCTCCCGGCGTGGGGTCACGACCGCATGCAGGAAATGGTCGCCGGGCGCCCCGACTGGTGCATTTCGCGCCAGCGCTTCTGGGGCGTGCCGCTGATTGTTTTTTATTGCGATGCTTGCGGCGAACAATTGAAGGACGGCGCGGCGCTGCGCCACGTCCTGCCGTTTTTCGAGCGCGAGGGCGCCGACGCCTGGTTCACGCATTCCGCCGATGAACTGCTGCCACCGGGAACGAAGTGCTCCTGCGGGGAGGCGAAGTGGCGCAAAGAATCGGATATCCTGGACGTGTGGTTTGATTCCGGCTCCACTCATCTCGCCGTGCTCACGCGGGACAATCAGCGCTGGCCCGCTGACGTCTATCTCGAAGGACCGGACCAATATCGCGGCTGGTTCCAGAGCTCGCTGCTGGTGGGTATCGGCACGCGCGGCGCCTCACCCTACAAACAGGTTGTCACGCATGGATGGACGCTCGATGAAGCAGGCAGGCCGATGTCAAAGTCGCTCGGCAATGCCATCTATCCCGCGGAAATTTGTGCCAAGTGGGGCGCCGATCTTCTGCGCGTCTGGGTCGTCTCGCAGGATTACACCGCGGATGTGCGCATTTCCGAGGCGATGATGACGCAGCTCGCCGAAGCCTATCGCAAAATCCGCAACACGTTTCGCTTTGCGCTCAGCAACCTGAACGATTTCGATCCCACGCGCGACGCCGTTGCAGACGCCGGTCTGTGGGAAATGGACGCGTGGATGCTGCGGCGCACCGGCGCTCTCGTGCGGCAGTGTCGCGAGTGGTACGACAGTTTCGAATTTCATCGCGTCTATCACGCGTTGCACGATTTCTGCACAGTGGATTTGAGCGCATTCTATTTCGATGTTCTAAAGGACCGCCTGTACACCTTTGCGCCGAATAATCGCGGCCGCCGCTCCGCGCAGACCGCCGTGCATCGCATCGCGAGCGCACTCGTGCGATTGATCGCGCCGATCCTGGCGTTCACGGCCGAGGAAGTCTGGAAGCATATGCCGCGCGGCGATGGCGAACCCGAAAGCGTTCACATGGCCACATTCCCGGTCGCCAAAGAACTGGAATGTGTCCTGGATGATGCGCGAGCCAAAAATTGGGATCGTTTGCTCGTGGTCCGTGAAGAAGTTCTGAAGGCTCTTGAACCCGCACGCGCCGCGAAGATCATCTCATCCGGCCTCGAAGCACGTGTGACGCTCGCGGGCAGCGTTGAATTGGCAAGTACGCTCAGAAAATACGCTGAGGTCCTGCCAGGGCTGTTCATCGTCTCCCAAGTGACGGTCGCGGACATCAAGCTCGAAGGTGCGCTCGACAGCCCTGCGCTGGGAGGACTGCAGATTCAGGTGGCACGAGCACAAGGCGGCAAATGCGAGCGCTGCTGGAATTATTCGATCCACGTGGGCGAGAACGCTGATTATCCAACGCTCTGCGAACGCTGCGTCGCCGCACTTGCTGAAATCGAACGTGACGGCGGTGTTTTAGCCGGGAGCGCGCGGTCCTGATGAATGAAGCGTCGCGTCCGAACTTGATCGCGCTGAGTCTGCTGACTATCGGCGCCCTGGCCGCAGACCAGTTCAGCAAGCACGCAGTAGAGAAATACACGCTGCCGGGCTCGCTGCGCGTGCTTGTGCCAGGCCTTCTGAATCTGGTGCACACCACGAATCCCGGCGTCGCTTTCGGCTTATTCGCCGATTCCGAAAATGCTTGGAGAGCGCCACTGCTAATCACCTTTTCCGTCGGTGTAATCGCGATGCTGGTATGGCTGCTGGCGACAGGCCGCGCCGGCGGACGCGCGGGCGAGTGTGGCATTGCGCTAATTTTAGGCGGCGCGATCGGAAACGTGCTGGACCGTTTTTTGCATCACAGCGTCACGGACTTCATCGATTTTCACGTAGGCAGCCACCACTGGTATACCTTCAATATCGCCGACTCCGCCATCGTTGTCGGGGCGGCGCTGGTGGTGCTGGAACTGTTTCGCGACGCGCGGCATCCTAGTCAGGAGCGCGCTTAACGATGCATCCCATTCTTTTTAACTTTGGCGGCATTCCGATTTACACCTACGGCGTGCTGGTTGCCGCGGGGGTGCTGCTCAGCTTGTGGTACGGCCGCCGCCAGGCGCCGCGCGCCGGCGTTGATCCTGATAAGCTCTGGAATATGGGGATCTACTTTGTTCTCGTTGCGCTGCTCGTCGCGAAAATCTGGCTCGTTCTGAGCGCCTGGGATTACTATCTCGCGAATCCCCGCGAGATTTTCAGCCTCGCCACGTTTCAATCCGGGGGCACGTTTTACGGCGGCTTGGTTGGCGGCGTCCTGACCATTCTCCTTTACACCCATTTCCAGAAAATGCCGCTCTTGCCGACGCTCGACACGTGCGCCGCGGCTTTGCCCGTCGGCCATGCCATCGGCCGCATGGGATGCTTTTTCGCCGGTTGCTGCTACGGCAAACCGACCAGCGAGCCTTGGGGGGTCACATTTACGAATCCTACGGCCGCGCAGCTCGCTGGAACGCCGCTGGGAGTTCATCTCCATCCGACGCAACTGTACGAGGCGTCGCTAGAATTTCTGAATTTTCTGTTTTTGATGTGGCTCGGCAAGCGCCAGCGTTTCGTCGGTCAGATTTTCGGCGCTTACTTAATGCTCTACGGCACCGAGCGAGGCATTATCGAATTCTTTCGCGGCGATCCGGGCCGCTCGATGATGTTTCACGATAGCGTCTCGCTGATGCAACTGGTGAGCGCGGCGCTCATCATCACCGGCGCATTCCTGTGGTGGCGCGGCCTGAACGGTAAAGCGCCGATTCGGCCGCCGGCCGTATCGAGCCTCGCCGCCGGCGACTAACCCGAGCGTCGCTCTGAGGGTGGGGCAGGATAGGGCGCGGCATGTCCGAGCCTCGCCGCTGCGAACACGGCTCTGCGATCCTTCATGCACGACTACTCAGATACCGACGACAATTTCGATCTGAACGACACCGGCGCAGCTAGCCGCAGCGAATTCCTTGTTGCCGAAGGCCAAGCCGGCCAGCGCCTCGATCGCTTCCTCGCAGCACAATTCCCGGACCTGAGCCGCACGCACGTGCAGACGCTCATCGACGAAGGTCGCGTCCTGGTGAGCGGCATCGCGAAAAAGCCTTCGCATCACGTGGAGTCTGGCGAGCAAATCACTGTGGAAATTCCCGCGCCGCCTCCACCCGGCGTCGAACCAGAAAATATTCCGCTGACGCTCCTTTACGAAGACGCCGACATCGCCGTAGTGAACAAGCCCGCGGGAATGATCGTCCATCCAGGCGCAGGAGCGGACACTGGCACGCTGGTCGCCGCGCTCTTGTATCGTTTCGGTGACGGTGGGCTCTCCACCGTCGGCGGTCCTTTGCGGCCGGGGATCGTGCATCGCCTGGACAAAGGAACTTCTGGCGCAATTGTGATCGCGCGCAACGATGCAGCGCACCTGAAACTAATCGAAGAATTTCGCGACCGCCGTGTGCAGAAAACATATGTCGCGCTGCTCCACGGCGTGGTGAAGGGCGCTAGAGGAATTATCGAATTGCCTGTAGCGCGCGATCTGCGCCGCCGTTCGCGCATGACCAGCCGCCGCAGTGAAGGCCGCGAAGCCCGCACGGATTGGCGCTTGCGCCAGCGTCTGGGTAATTTCTCGCTCATCGAAGCGGATCTGCACACCGGCCGCACGCACCAAATCCGCGTCCATTTTTCCGCACTCGGATTCCCGGTGGTGGGTGACACGCTCTACGGCGCGCCGCATCAAGAGCGCATTGGCCGCGAATTGCTGCCAGCGCTCGAGCGCAACTATCTTCACGCAGCGCGCATCGCATTTACACACCCCCGAACGGGCAAGCCTATGGAATTTCGTGCGCCCTTGCCGGAAGAATTGCTAACGTACGTGCACAAGCTCGGCCAAGCAACGAAATCGGCTGGGGGCGCGGTCGGAGCCGCGAGCGACAGTTCAATTGACGCTGCCTTGAAGGATTACCTATGATGTTTGGCGTGAAAGCATCGCGCTTCATCGTCGTACTTGTAGCGCTGGTCGCGATTTTCGGTAGCCGCTCGCAAGCTCAGCAAACTCCACAGCCAACTCCGCCTCCGGCCGCTGCTCCCGCCGAGCCCGGCGGCGCGCAAAACAAGACGCAGCCTCCCGGCGCCTCCGCGGGGGAGCCGCAACAAGGCAAGACGCCCCCCATCATCTCGACCACCGGCCTCGTGCATTTGGTCGCTACCGTGATGGACCGCCATCGTAACTTCATCACCGATCTCGACCAGAGCGATTTCAAAATTCTGGAAGACGGCGCGCCGCAGGAAATCCGCTACTTTGGACGCGACACCGACCTACCTCTGCGCATCGGGATCCTGCTGGACACTTCCAATAGCATTCGCCCCCGCCTGGAATTCGAAAAGGATGCCGCCATGGATTTCCTGCAGCACGTCATCCGCAGAAACCAGGACCAGGCCTTCCTGATGACTTTCGACAACGAGCCCGAGGTCATTCAGGACTACACCGGCGACCTCGCGTTGCTCACCGATGCCATTCGCAAGCAGCGCGCCGGCGGCGGCACGGCGCTGAACGACGCGATCTATCTGGCCGCCGAAAAGCTTTCGCGTGCTCCGTTGCCCAAAGTGAACCCCGAAGTCCGCCGCGTGCTGGTCGTGATCAGCGACGGCGACGATAACCTAAGCGATCACGCCCTGAGCGAATCTGTGGAAGCGGCCATCCGCGCCGAGGCCGCCATCTATTGCATCAGCACCAACACGGATTGGCTCGCAATTGACGGTGACAAGCCGCGCAAGATGCACGTCGAGGGTGGTGACAAAGTTCTGGAACAGTTTGCAGACCAGAGCGGCGGGCGCGTGTTCTATCCCTATAAAGTGGACGACCTCGCGCAATCATTCGTGGATATCGGAACCGAGTTGCGCAGCCAGTACTTCATTGCCTATTCGCCAACCAACGTGCAATCCACAGGGCAGTACCACAAAATTGAAGTGCAGACCGACCGCAAAGGCCTGAACGTCAGGACACGCAAAGGCTATTACGCTACATCTCCGACGTCACCGCTAGCGCCAAGCAAGTAGGCATTTTTAACAGATGTAGGCTGGTTTTCTCTGCGGACTTTGCGTCTCTGCGGTAGATTTCGTGGATGCAACGAAAGGTGCGGCGACCAGCGGCGGAAACTCCGCCAGCTATTTGTAAGGCGCGTAGTATCCGCGTCGCGCCAGGAGCTTCACATCCGGCCGCGTCACGCTAACTTGAATCTTGCGGAAAGTGCCGTCGCGCTTGAGGTTCGTCGGATAGTAGCCAAGCACGTACTGCGAACGCAGTTCCTCTGAAATCTCATCGAACGCCTTTTCCAGAGACTTCTCGTTGTGCACGTCAATCACTCGTCCACCGGTATCCTCGGCCATCTTTCGCGCGACGCCCGGTCCGGTCCCGAATGTCGCCATACGGTCTGAAATCAGAAGAACATGGACAACGGCGTCCGCTCGCTGCGCGGCCTCAATCGCATCCTGAAGTCTCAACTTGCTCCCGGTATCTTCTGCATCCGTCAAAATGATTACGCCCTTGCGGCCGGCTTCGCTGGCGAGTTCGTCGTGGCACGCAAGGTAGATCGCGTCGTAAAGATCGGTCCCGCCGGAATTGCCCTGCGGAATTGTTCCGGGCGTGACCACACCGCCTCCACCCACCGAATTCACGCGCGCGCGGCGAATGGCGCTAGCGAGCACCGAAGTGTCCTGCGTGAAGTCAGCCAGCAGGTCGACGTCGAAGTCGAAGGTAATCACCATGGCTTCGTCCTTCGGGCGCATCACTTCCTTCAGGAATCGCGAAGCGGCATCCTGCTCGGCTTCAATCATGCGGTCCATGCTGGCGCTGGTGTCGATCAGCAGACCCAGCGTGATCGGCATGTTCACTTCCTTCGAAAAGAAAGCGACTTTCTGCTCGACGCCGTCTTCCAGAATCTTGAAATCATCTTTCGTGAGGTCGGTGACGATGGCGTGGCGTTTATCGCGCGCGGTGGCGAAGACGTTGACGATCGTTGTTTGCACCCGCAGGGGGCCTTGACCTTGCGGCTCCTGTTGTTGATTCGATTGCGACAATTCAACCGGTCGCCGAAAGCCGTTCGCAGCTCGGGCGCTGGAATCCGTCGAATCGTTACTGGAAACCAACGTTTGCGTGGACGCAGAATCCTGCGTTCGTGCTCCTTTTGCCGGTGCCACTGTCGTCACGCCCACATATCCCGTTATGGCCACCGCAAAAATGCCTGCCGCGAGGCTGGTCAGCCGCATTGTATAATCTCCCTGAGGTTGAACGCGTTTGGTACGATGCATCAGGCGCGCCAGCGGATGTTCGCTTGCAGCGGCCGGGTGCGCCACATGAGCGCAAAAACGCAGCCGTGCCGTTGGGCACGAAACGAGAAAATCTCGATGACGCGATTAGCCCTGACGCTGGGTATTGTATTCCTTTTTGCCGCCAATTCCGCGTGGCCTCAAATACCAGCTTCTCCGAACGGCCAGCAGCAAAACAAGCCTCCTGTTCAGCCGGGGCAATTGCCCCCGCCAGTACAGCCCGGCAATCCGGCACCAACGCCTGCTCCGCAGGCGCCCAATACCCAAACGCCGCAGCCGCAAACCGGGCAGTCGCAGAATCCGAGTCAACGGTCGGACACGCGCTCCAAGATCGTAAGCCGCACCAACCTTGTGATCGTTCCGGTAACCGTGAAAAATCGCGACGGCGCCTTGATCGGCGACCTGCAACAGACTGAGTTTCGCGTTTTCTGCGACAACGTGGAGCAGCAGGTTATCTATTTCACTTCCGATCCGTATCCACTTTCGGCCGTGGTTCTAATCGACAACGACCTCTCCATCAAGTCAGCCCAACAAGTACAGAAGAGCCTTACCGCGATTTCCGGGGGCTTTGGGCCGAACGACGAAGTCGCGCTCGTGACCTACGAAGAGTTTCCCAATACCGTCGCGGACTTTTCGTTCAACAACGATCAGCTTTTTACCAAACTCAAGCGCCTGGATCTGGGCTCCCGTTATCCTGGCTCTCCCCTCGGCGGTCCTTTAACCTCCGGTGCTACTGCCAATGGACGTTCGCTGGAAACCGGCGCGCCTACGACGGGCGGCATCCAACAACCGAAGGAATCCAAAAATCTGGATGATGCCGTTTACGCCGCGGGCGAAATGCTCAAAGGCCGCGGGCGTGATCGCCGCAAGATCATCTTCCTGATTTCCGACGGAAACAATTCGCACGAGAATTCGCACAGCCTGGACCAGACTGTGCAGCTCTTGCTCAAGTACGACATCTCCGTCTATTCCATTTCTGTCGGCCACGCGCTGCTGCAGAAGCAAAGCACGCGGCTCGAAAAATATGCGACAGCGACCGGCGGCGATACTTTTTACTCCAGCAATGATCGCGGCCTTGAAAACCTCTACGCTTCCGTCACGGAGCAGGCTCGCAATCAGTACACGCTCACGTTCCAGCCGCAAGATACCGATCGCACCAAGGATTATCACAGCATCGAAGTCCGCGTGCGCCGCCCGGATCTTGACGTCAGCGCGCGACAGGGCTATTACCAGAGCGGCCTGCATTAAATATTTCGGAATGTTTCGCAAAGCGTGTTGCACGCGGCTCGATATGCTTTCTAAATCGCAACACCCAAAAAGTTTTTCTTCTTGACTTCATTCGCTCGCGCCTTTATAGATTGACGAAGCGGTTTGAGCGCGCCTTAAGTTACGGCGCGGCTGAATCGCCGGGAGAAAGTTCCACAGCAGTTCATGCGCGGAACCATCTCGGGTTTCGTTTTACAGCGAAGCCCGATCCGGAAATAAAAAAGGGGCGTCCATTTTGTTGGACGCCCCTTTTATTGGTAGCGCTGGCTTGTCCTGAACGATGAACGGCGTCAGGCCGGCCTCTCCACGTCTTCCTTCAGATTCTCCACACTGCCTCGCGGCCGAATCGAGATCAATTGCTCGTGCGCGGGACACAGTGGCTTGTAATCGCAGAAACCGCAGCCATACCCGGGCTTTGGGGGAAATTCCTTCGCGCGAATCAGATCCGCCACCTCTGCGATTTTATCCTTGGTTTCCTTCAACGCTTTCGCATCACGTGTGGAAGCCACCGCTTCGTTTGTCATCAGGTTATAAAATACGAGCCGCGCCGGATCGAGATCGAGCACCTCTCGCGCCGCCAGCGCATACACGCCGAGCTGCAAGTCTTTCGCCGCGGCTTTTTCATCCTTCGGCTTCCCGGTTTTGTAATCAATGATCTCGACCTTGTCACGCTCGATGCGATTCACCTGATCCATGCGCCCAGTGACGATCAGGTCGTGCTCCAGCGGCAGCTTGAATGTCTTTTCCTGGTACAGCACATCAGCCGGCGCGGTCGTGTAAGCTCGATGGAACGCTTCCAGTTGTTCGCGCCCCGCCTTGCGGTATTCCTCTTCGTGATAGTCGTCAATGAATCCCGCCGCCGACCACTCGCGGTCGTAGATTGCCGACACCTCAGCAAACGAAATTTTTCGCCTCTTACCGATTTCGCTGACAAATTCCTTGATGGTCGTGTGCATCACGTTGCCGAAAGTAGCCATGGCATGCGCCCCGCCGCGAATGCTCCACACGTAACGAAACATGTACCGCATCGGGCAGCGATCGTACGCGTCAATCGCCGACGCGCTGAGTTGCAATGGCTCAGGGCGCGGCGGATGAAACGCCTTGGCCCACAGCGCCACGCGCGAATACGCGCGCGTCGGCTCGCTACCCGGAGGAAATAGTTGCGATGGTTCGACCGAGTCAGGCTCCGGCCCGGTGGTTTCCACCGCCGGAGGAACGTGGACCTTGGGCTCCAGCTGATGAGTGTCGAACGTCTTGATTTTCGCGTTCGCTAGAAAGTCATCGAGAAACGGGGACGGCTTTTTGCGTTTATTCACCAGCGTCGAAAGCGTCAGTTGCCGCTCAGCTCGCGTTAAGGCTACGTAAAAAAGCCGCCGCTCTTCTTGAATCTGGAAATCAAACTTGGGTTTTTCTTCCTTCATCATTTCCGGAGGGAATTCGAAAACCACTTTGCGTGTGCCGGAAGGGAAGTCGTTCCGCGAAAGCCGCAAGATGAAAACATGGGGGAACTCCAGGCCCTTCGCCGCGTGCACGGTCATCAACTGAACCGCGTCATCGGCGATTTCTTCTTCCAGGCAAATGTCGCCGCCGACTTCATAGAAATATTCGAGGTATTCGATGAAATGCCGAAGCTGCGTCTCGTCGCTCTTGCGCTCCCATTCCCGCACGAAAGTCACGAAGCGGCCGAGGTAGTAGCGATCCTGATCGGAAGGCAGCGGCGCCACGCCCAGCCCCGCGATCAATTCGTCCACGACTTCCGTGGCCGAACTTCGCCGTGCGCTCTGCCGCAAGCGGGCCAGTAATTCCACTAATTCCTTCAGTCTCACGCCGGCGCGGTTGAAGGGCGCCTCGTTCTGCGCGCCTTCCAGTTCGTCGCTGAGCGGCCGCAGGTGATTTTTGTCCGCGCGCTCCGCCAGCCTTACCAGGTCGCGCGGCTCGAGTCCCCAATACGGTGCGGCCAGCACGCGCGCGCATGCCACGTTGTCCGCTGGCACCACGATCAGCCGGAGCCACGCAAAAAGGTCGCGCACCAGGGTGCTTTCCAAAATCGAAAGCTTGCGGATGACGAACGGTATCTCGCGCCTGCGCAGCTCATTCACCAGCTTCTCGCGATGGTTGTGGCGGCGGTACAGCACCGCAAAGTCGCTCCAGCGCGCTCCGGCATCGTGCAGCCGCTCAATTTCAGACGCCGCCCAATGAGCTTCTTCCTCGGGCGTGCCGAACTCCGCGACGCGAATTTTTTCGCCCTCACGATTCTCTGTGGTCAGTTGTTTGGGCGGCAGCAGAGGAGATTTTTCGTTGTGCGAGATCACTTCGCCGGCCACGCGCAGAATCCGCTGCGTCGACCGGTAGTTCTGCGAGAGCGAAACGAGGAATTTCTTCGTGGCTGGTCCAAGCTTCGCATCGCTGACGCCGCAAAAACGCTTCAGAAAAATCGTGAAGCTGCCAAAAGACGCGCCGCGGAACCGGTAAATCGCCTGATCGTCGTCGCCCACCGCCACAATGTTCCGCCGCTCGCCCGCCAGCAGCCACAGCAGTTCGAGCTGCGCGATATTCGTGTCTTGAAACTCGTCCACCAGGATGTAGCGATATTGCTCGTGCATCCGCCGGCGCAGCGCTTCATCGTCGCGGAGCAGTTCCACCGTGTGCATCAATTGCGCGCCAAACGTCAGCAGGTTGCGCTCGCGCAAGAGCCGCTCGCTCACGCGATACACGCGCGCAAGTTCCTCTTGCCGCGCGATTTCATCCTCGGCAATCCGCAACGCATCCGCTTCTAGTTCTAGCGATTTCTTTTCCTCCTCCTGTTTGTGTCGCAGCCCATTCACGTAGCGTTGGTAATCGTCCGGCGTCACCAACTCGTCCTGGCAGCGCGAAAAGAACGTCACGAAATCGTTGATGAATTCGCCCGGATCCTGCAGCCTCCGGAAATGCTTCAGGTCGAGTTCGCCGATATGCCGCCGCAGCAGAATCTTGTGGTCAATGTCATCCAGCGGCTGAATTTCAGGATTCACCGAACGCAAAACCTGCTCGATGCAAAATGAATGGAACGTGCTCAGCCAAACGCCTTCAGCCCGCTCGCCGATCGCTTTCACCACGCGGTACTTCATCTGCCCGGCGGCTTTGTCCGTGAACGTAAGCCCCAGAATATTTTCGCCGGCCAGCTCAGGATCGTTTTCCAGCAAGGTGCGGATGCGCTCGATGATCACCCGCGTCTTGCCGGTGCCCGCCCCCGCGACGACCAGCAGGGGACCGTCGCCGTGCTCGACGGCCGCGCGCTGTTCCGCGTTCAATCCGGAATTCCGCGCAGGATTTTGATTTGTGGTCATTAGCCCTCGGATCTCAAACACCCATCTTAGCAGATTCCGCCACAGGCGAAAATAAGGCGAAGATTAAATCTGTCCGTACCTTGGTGTTTCGCCTCGTCGTTCGATATCATTGCGGAAATGGATCCGTGGTTTCCGATCGAAACCGAACGCCTCCTACTCCGCGAACTGCGCGCGGACGACGAAAACGACATTCACGAATACGCCTCCGACCCGGAGGTCGTGCGCCTAATGATCTGGGGCCCAAGCACGCCCGACCTCACCAGGGAGTTTCTCGATCGCGCTCTCCAGGCGCAAGCGCAGTGGCCGCGCCCCGAAGTCGTTCTGGCCATCGAACTGAAGAGCGAGCGCCGCCTGATCGGTTCGATTGGCCTCCGCATGAAGGATGAAGCAAATCGCAACGCCGACATCGGCTACGTGCTGAATCGCAAATATTGGAGCCACGGCTACATGACCGAGAGCGCCTGCGCGATTCTCGACGTCGCGTTTAAACAACTGAAGCTGCACCGGGTGTGGGCCACCTGCGATACGCGGAACCGCTCCTCCTACCGAGTGATGGAAAGACTTGGTATGCGTCGCGAGGGATTGTTCGTCAAAGACGCCATGGAGCGGGGCGAATGGCGCGACACATACATGTACGCCATCCTTGCGGAAGAGTGGCGAGGCGCGTAAGTGCCGACCGCTTTTCTGAGTTGTATTCCTCCCACTCTCAAATGACAGCGGGGAGCTCCCATGCGCGAAAGCTGGCACAGCGAGGATTACCTAACCTGTTCAATGAATCCGAGGCTGTCGCAGCGACTGAATGCTATGAAATCTTGCGATTGTTACGTGGTTTCAGGTCTTAGGGCAGCTAGGCTGTGGTGTTTATTTTACCTGGCCCTGGTAGCGGTCGAGCCAGTCAAGGGTTTCCTTGATCATTTGATCGCGGGGAGGAACGTGCCCCGCTTCGAAGACGGCATGGCGTTTGTCCCTTTCCGGCACGCCAAGAGACTTGAACATCACATTCTGAGAGGTGTCAGGGAAAAATTGATCGTAGCGGCCGTTGACCATCAGAGTGGGCACCGTCACCCGTGGTGCGAAATTGACTTCATCGACTTCGGGAAGTTTCTGGTTACCATCAAAACCTCCACCGAGGAGCACAAGCACTTTGATGCGTTTGTCGACCGCAGGAAGAATGTTTCCGAGGTACGCGCCTGTACTTAGGCCCTCATAGGCAAGCTTTTCCAGATTGAGGTCTTTGCGGGTCTCGAGGTAATCAATCGTTCGCCCAAGATCCTTCGACCAGTCGATGACGTGGTCGCGATAGAAAATCGTGGAATCGGGGTCATCTGACTTCATGGCGTCACCCCGCTCGTAATGGCTCTTGTAAATCGGATGGACCAGCGCGCGCCCACTCTTGATGATGAAGTCGCACCCGAAGAAGTTAAGGTCGCGGCTGGAGCGCGTATAGACTGCGTACGACCCCGGGAAGAAAACGACCGTTTGGTAGGGTGGAGTGGCACTCTTGGGCAAGTACAGATAGGCGCTCATGCGTTCGCCATAAGCCGTGTTGAAGGTCACCGTTTCTTTGGTCCAGTATTCATTGCTCTCCTGGACCGGGTCGAGGACGGCATCGAGAGGCGCGGCGTCGTAGCGGTACAAATTCTTATAGATGGCAAAGACCTTGTCGGAAACCGGCGTGATCTTGGAGTAGTCGCGAATAGAAAAAGAAATGGGCTCCAACGCCGCTTTGGGCAGTGACGTACCAGGAATTTCTTTCACAGTTCGAAACCCGTAAGTCGAAGCGCGACTGAACGGCGACTGTGCGTCTTGGTCTTCGAACATGTAAGGTGGTTCGTTCCAGGCGCCTCCCAGGATAAAGCGCTTGTTGCTGGTGGCATTCCAGCACCATTCCTTGGCGTTTCCAGCCATGTCAAAGGTGCCGAAGGGGCTGATACCCGAGTAAGTCCCGACTGGCGACAGCCCATGTCCACTAAAGTTGCTGAGTGTAGCTATGTCAGAGGTAAACCACCGCAACGCCGCGTTCTGCCATTGATGGACCGTGGGGAGACTCTTCTTTGCAAACTCCGCGTACGCCGCGGCTTCATACCAGCTCACTCCCGTCACGGGAAACTCTGCTTGACCCTCGGGATAATTCTCGAGCTCCCACGTCGAAGGGGCCCCTCTGCCCGTCTTATCCCGGAACTTCAACATTGCCTCTTCCCAGGACAGTGTTCGGCCATCCTCTACAAACGGTTGCTTCCAGAACTCGGCATTGCGGTAACCGCCCGCCTCCACAAACTGCTTGAACTGTTTGTTGGTCACCTCGTAGCGATCCATCCAGTAGTCAGGGATTTGGACTTCTGAAACAGCGTGTTCCAGGCCCGGAATCTGGAGCTCTATGTTTCCGCCCAGTATTCTGACCATACCTTCGGGAATGCTTCCGCTGGCTGCCAGGGACAGGTCTAAAATGGAGCTGCCTCTGGTGGGCAGAAGTAATTCTTTTCGTCTTGCCACGGAGAAGGAAAGTGCCTCTATCGTGTCAAAGCCTTGCTTCGAAGCTTTCCAGCGCAACAATCCAAAGGGGATTTTTAGCCGGTCCACCGGAGACCGGCCGACATATTCCCAGGCTTGGTCATCCGCGCGGTACTGTTTCATGTAAATATCTGCGCTTTCGGGATTGGTGTGGACGGCAATTTCCAGGGAAATGTCTGGCCACAACTTCAAAAGAGCCGGGTCATTGGGAATGACCAGCGCAGTCCGGCGAGCCAGGGCAAAAGCAGCGTCGTCTTCGCCTTTTCCTGAGAGCCGGATGATTTCCGGAATCGCCGTTTCACGGGCCCAGCGGACACGCGCGTTGCGGCGAAGGCTCCAGTTCAAGAGCAGAGCCAAGCCGAGAACAACTACCACCGCCGCGATGGCAACTGCCGGTTCTCGCATCGATCGAGTAACCGAGACGGCGGTTTTCGATGCTAAGAGCTCTGCGGGCGTTCCAGGCGCGGCCAGTTCCGGCAAATGTACGGACGCTGATCGGCCCGAGTCGGTGTCGCGCTTGAGTCTCTGCAATTCCGCGCGCAGATCGGCGGCATGCTGATACCGCAGGTTGCGATCTTTTTCAAGGGTCCGGTTGATGAGCTCTTCGAGTTTCGGCGGCAGATCGGGATTGAGGCGGACAGGCGCCACCGGGCCTCGATTGAGAATGGCGTCGAAAATCAGCCCAGAAGTGTTGCCGCGAAAGGGCAATGTACCGGTGGCCATTTCGTAGAGCACGACTCCAAACGAAAAGAGGTCCGTGCGCGTGTCCAATGGCTTGCCGGCGACCTGTTCAGGCGACATGTACGCAACTGTGCCCAAAGCCGCTCCGGGACTTGTCAGCGCCGCATCGGCTGTGACCGTGGGTCTTGCGCAAACGCCATCACCATCGACACCTTGGTTCAACTTTGCTAATCCGAAGTCGAGGATTTTGGCGTGGCCACGATCAGTCACAAAGATGTTTGCTGGCTTAATGTCGCGATGGACGATGGCCTTTGCGTGGGCGGCGTCCAGAGCATCGGCGATCTCGATGCCAAGGGATAGCAGGGTATCCAATTCCATGGGGCGTCCGTCGATGTGGTGCTTCAGTGTGGTGCCCTCGAGGAATTCCATGGCGATGAAGGCTGTTCCGTCTTGTTCGCCAATGTCGTGGATGGTGCAGATGTTGGGATGGTTCAATGCCGAGGCGGCCTGAGCCTCACGTTGGAAGCGGGCGAGCGCTTGCGGGTCGTGCGCAACGTCTTCAGGGAGGAATTTCAGCGCGACGAAACGATGGAGACGAGTGTCTTCAGCCTTATAGACAACGCCCATGCCGCCACCGCCAATTTTTTCTATGACGCGGTAATGCGAGATAGTTTGGCCGATGGGTGACGCTGAATCCGTCATTTGGCTCACATCTTAGGGTGTGGGCCTACGGCAAGTCAACGAAGAGGAACACGAAGAGGACACGAAGAGGAACAGGTTGTGACCGAGTTTCAGGGGCTCGGAGCTTTTAGCTCCGACATCACTAAGCCCGTTTGCAACTGGGCTTTAGCCCCTAAGGTAATGAATTTTCTTTCCCGGCGGACCGCTAAGAGCCGTCTGAAATAGCATGCTCGCTGGTAGGATGTTCCATCACGTAGGCCCGTGCATGGGAAATCTGTGCAAGATTCGAATCGGCGTCTTTCCACGCCGCCAAAAAATCCGAATACTCCTTCGCCGCAGCAAGATCGCCCTGTTTCTCGCTGCACAGCGCAATTCCGTAAAGAGGAAAGCCCGACCGCGGTCGTTCCAGCAACGCTTGCTGATACGCGGCTTTCGCGCCGGCAAAATCTCCCGCCGCAAACAGCGCCGCCGCCTCGGTCTCGCCCACCGGCCGGATATAGAGCGGCGGCTCGTGATATCCGAGTGCCTTCTGTTCCCATGCCGCTCGCTCAAACACCGCCTTGGCCTCGGCCGGCTGTTTCTGCGCTTCGAGCGTCGAGCCTCGCAGTTCCAGTGACATCACCGAAAGTGTGCTGAGCAACGGCTCGATATAGGCGTCAGACATCATGGGGATTTTCTTAGGCCGTTCGGACGCGTTGCTGTCCTTTGATGGTGTCGACGCCTTCGGCCGCATCATTGGTGTCATTTGCCCGTCCTTGATCTGCTGCATCATCCGCCAAAGTTCAGCGTCAAATTGTGCCGACTCACCTACAGCCTTTTCGGCATCCTCTGCCGCGGCAGCCCGCATTCCCGTTCCAAACGTCACCAACTCCTGCGCCAGAAACCGCAAATTGGGTTGCGAAGCCGACAGCTCTTTCGCTTGCGAAAGTGCGATCACCTCTAGCGAATCCGCAGTCCGCAACGCAACCGGTAACTCCGGATTCAGCCGCGCAATTGAGTCGCGGGCAGAAAAAGGATAGAGCGTCGAATCCAGCTCGCCGCGCGCGCCGGTAAGCCTCGCCGAGTACTCCTTGGCCTCCTTGAGCTTGCCCTCTTCCAGTAAATTCGCCACGGCATACATGAGGTTGTGGACGTAGTTCCAATCGTTATCCACATTCACGTGTTGCTCGCGCATGTAGGTCTCATCCGCGTGCATCGACGCGTCAAACGCCTGCTCTGCCTTCGCGTAATCGCCCAGCCGGTAATAAATGTGCCCCGGCATGTGAACCATATGCCCCGAAGCGGGCGCCAGACTCGCCAGAATGTCCGCGCTGTGCAGCGCCCGCTCAGGATGATCGGTTCCCTCAGTCAGGTGGATGTAATAGTGGTTCGCCGCGGAATTTTCCGGATCTTCCTTCAACACGCCTTCGAGAATCGAAATTCCTTCCTCGCCTCCCACAGACCACGCCAGGAAGATGCGCGCCTGCGTGTCCTTGGGATATTTTTTCGCGAGCTCGCGCCAAAGCGCCAGTGAGGCTGAGAAATCGGGCATCCCCTTGGCGTTTTTCATTGCCGCCACATGGGCGGCGTCTGCGTCGATGTACAACCGTTCGCGCTTGCTTGCGTGCTTTTCTCGGTTCACCGCTTTCCCGAGGGACGCGGCCGCGTAGTCTGGCGACGTGCTGTGGTAATAGCTCTCTGCTCGGTAAAGGCCCCAATAGCACATCGCGCACTTCGGATCGACGCGGACCGCCTGCTCAAACGCTCGCGCCGATTCGTAATCCCAAAAATCGTGCAGCAGGTTCAATCCTTGGTTGAACCACGCTTGCGCCTCGGGCGTCGCAGTGATCTGTATGCTCACGTTGCCGATCCCCGTCATTTTTTGAGGCACGGGAAGCTGGTCCGGTGGCATCTCATCCTTCGTTTCCATCACCGGACTCGACATATTCACCTGGCTCATCTGCCCGAGGGTTGGGAACGCAATGGTCACACTAAGGCAAAACGCGAACAGTAGAATGGGACCGAGGTTGCGGGGAGACAAAATGCGCAGCAAGATGCGAAGCACGAAACTTCTCCGGTGAACGGGTTGGCCCCTTAGCGAAGCGAGTGCGGTTCGCCGCGATTATATCTTACGAGGAGCTGTTTGTTACGTCCTGCGGAGGACCACACCGGCAGTGGTCGCACAATGCAGTGAATTTCGGATTTTCGAGATCAGACTGATCGAAGTGCCTGGTACCGGACAATTCGTTTTTTCAAGTGTCCGGTTACGCGTGCGGTTAGGCAAGGTTAAGTCTCGACTAGAGTCTCTGGCTAACGGCGAGGATATTTCCCTCAGTGTCTTTGAACCAGGCGGTCTTTGCGCCGCCAGCCGTCGCGATGCTGTTCTTCATTACCGCGACGGGCATGTCGTATTCCTCAAACTTTACACCTCGCGCCTTCAGTTCGGCGACCTCGGCCTCCACGTCTTCCACCTGCCAAAATGCTTGGCTGGCCTTCGATGTACCCGCGTTGGGTGTCGGATACATGAAAACGCTCGCACCTCCACATTCGTACACTACACCGCCTGCATATTCCACTTTAGGCTGAAGGCCAATGACCTCCTCGTAGAATTTCCTCGCGCGGATGATATTCGACGCTGGGATATAAGCCCGAATCGGCGCATCTTTCAACATGAATAACCTCCTTGGCCGTTTTCACTCGTCGCCCAGCAACATCGTAGCAAAAGAGCGCGCGAGCACGCTCAACTCCGATTGATAACGCCGGGTGCGCCGTGAAGGCGCTGGTCCACAGCGGGAGTATACCCGCCCGGGAACTGGTTCGCTCCACCCGGTAGCAATCAGAGCAGCAGGGGAGGCAACGAGACTGCTGAAGCCTCTGGTGCAGAGGGTCGCGAAGGCGACCTGGCGAGCATGCAGGCCGTAACGTAAGTGAACGCTGAGCAGGCCCCGAAAATAGTGATGCAGGAGCCGACCCGCCCCGGTTTCGGGGAAGGCCGAAGTGGATGGAATGTATGAGCGAACAAACTTCCGTCAGTCCTGCCGGGGTATTGGCGACGGCATGTAGGCAAGGTGGACCATGTGCAACACGGGAAGTCCCAGCGGTGATCGCAGTAAGGATCAACTGGCAACTCGCGAGAGACAGGCCGGGCCGTGTGGGATGGCGGAGAGGCTCGTAGTACCGATGAAGCTGGGTAACTCTAGCGGAAGGAAGGGGCCTCAGTTGAAAGGAAACGCAAGAAGCGACAAAGGACCGAGCAATTCTGCGAAATGAGTCCACCCGTCGCGCAATCAATCCCGGTCTTCAATTATTTCCCTGTCGTCTGATGATGGTTGCATTCAGATTAGTTTCGTCAAAAGCGGCAGTTTCGCCCTCTCCGATCCCCTATCCCGCGCCTAAATTGACCGCCTCTGCCGCCACGCCTATACTATAGTTTCCGGGTTTCTGGCACAGACCATCGAATCTGCGCGTCATCTTGAAGGAGCAGCCGTCATGGGGATCCCTGGCACCGAGCAACCAGTCATCTTAAGCGCCGTTCGCACGCCGATCGGCAAATTCATGGGCGGCCTCTCACCGCTCGCGGCAACCGAACTCGGCGCGAAAGCCGTCGCCGAAGCGGTTCGCCGCGCCGGAATCGAATCGAACTTGGTGGACGAAGCCATCCTGGGCAACGTAGTGCAAGCTGGACTCGGCCAGAATCCCGCCCGCCAAGCCGCCTTGCGCGGCGGGCTCGATTCGCGCGTCGCCGCCATGACCATCAACAAAGTCTGTGGCTCGGGACTGAAAGCCATTGCCCTAGCGGCGCAGGCTGTGCAACTCGGCGAATCTGAAATCGTCGTGGCGGGCGGCATGGAGTCCATGTCCAATTGCCCGTACCTGCTGAAAGGCGCGCGCACCGGCTACCGCCTGGGCAACCAGGAAATGTTCGATTCGATGATCACTGACGGCCTCTGGGACGTGTACGAGGACTATCACATGGGTGTCACAGGCGAACTCGTCGCCGAAAAATATGGAATCTCGCGCCAGGAGCAGGATCAATTCGCGCTCGAAAGCCATCAGAAAGCCATTCGCGCCATAAAATCCTGTTTCTTCGGTGCGCAAATTGTTCCGGTAGAGATCCCGCAGAAAAAAGGCGATCCCGTCGTCATCAAGACCGACGAATCACCGCGCGAAGATACTTCGCTTGAAGCACTGGCCAAGCTGAAGCCCGCATTCAAAAAGGATGGCACGGTGACGGCTGGGAACGCACCGGGAACGAATGACGGCGCCGCTGCCGTGATCGTCACCAGCGAAAAGAATGCCGCGCGCCTGGGCAGACAACCGATGGCGCGCATCGTCGCGCAAGCCGTCAGCGGCGTCGAACCGAAATGGGTGATGATGGCGCCGGTGGACGCGGTAGAAAAGCTGCTGAAGAAAACCGGCTGGGACCGCGACAAGGACGTGGACCTCTACGAACTCAACGAAGCCTTCGCCGTAGCAGCCATAGCCGTAACCCGCGTGCTGAAACTCAACCCCGAAAAAGTGAACGTCAACGGTGGAGCAGTCGCCCTAGGCCATCCCATCGGCGCCTCCGGCGCGCGCGTCCTGGTGACGCTGCTCTACGAGCTGCAACGCCGCAACCTAAAGCGCGGCATAGCAGCATTATGCCTTGGCGGGGGCAATGCCGTAGCGGTCGCCGTCGAACGTCAGTAAGGCGGCGTCTCGCCACCTGATACTCGCTGTAACACTCAGAAGTTCGCTGTGGCACAGCCACTCCCTTCATTGGCGGAGCACGCGATGAAATCTGCAGCCCTCGGTTTCCGAGCCCACTCCGGCTGGACCGCTGTGGTCGCTCTTGCCGTTGTGCAGGGCGCGCCAAGCGTCCTGGCGCGCCAGCGGCTTCACTTGGTCGAAACGTTCGCCTACGAATTCCGTCAGCCATATCACACCGCCGAGAAAATGCCGCTCAAAGAGGCCCATGCTTTCATCTCGCGCATCGAGGCTGAAGCGCAACGCCTCGCCCGGCGCGCGATCACTGAGCTAAAGGAAAGCCTCCGCACCCAGGGCTATGAGCTGAATCGCTGCGGCTTGGTTCTGGCTTCTGGAAGGACGCTGCCTCCGCTACCTCAAATCTTGGCATCGCACGCTCTGATCCACACGGCCGATGGCGAACTGTTCCGCCGGGCGATCCTCTACGCGAGTAGCGGTCTTGCCAGCACCACCGCAAAGGAACGTGATCTTCTGACAGAGACCTCGCGCGCCCTGCGCCTTAAACCCAATGACCTCACGCGCCGTATCGCCGCCCTCGGCCGCCCGCTGGGCCCCCCGTGGTCGCAAGACCAGAAATTCGCTTCCCTGGTGGCATGGCTAGCTCTAGCTTCGCGTCCAGCGCCGGTAACTCACGCAGCGAAACTCAAAGGCTGATTCTAATTTCCCTGAGGTTCCGCTATCATCAGCGTCGCCATCAAGCGCAAATAACGAGCGGTACACCTCATGTTTTGCCCCAATTGCGAAGCGGAGTATCGGGATGGATTCACGCGCTGCTCAGACTGCGACGTTGCTCTGGTCGAGCATCTCGGTGAAATCCATTCCAACTCTCCTGAACTGTCGAACACGCCCGAACTCCTTTGGACGGGCACGGACCCGGGAATGATCGCCGACATCAAGGACGCGCTCGAGTCGGCAAAAATTCCCTATCACGAGCACGATCACAACATCGGACCATTGCCCAACTGGCAGCCACAGGTCTATGCAATCTTCACACGCGCGCGCGAGCATCGTGCGGCAAACGCCGCATTGGAAAAGGCCAAACGCAACTTGGAATCGGCGCCACAGGAGACAGATGACCCGAGTGATTCAGATTCGTCCGCGCCGGAGGGGCTAGGGGCCGGCGATGAGGACGACACGTTGGATGTACCGCCGGATTACGTTCCCGAAGATTTCGATCCCGATGAAGCGACTGCGGAAGTCTGGTCCGGTGAAGACCCAACGGTAAGAAATAATTTGATCGCCTGTCTCAACGGAATTGGCATCGGTTCCGACACGGAGGATTTCAACGGGCGGCTACGAATTCGCGTGACGCCTTCATCGCAAAAACGCGCACGGGAAATGATCCGCCAAGTTCTAGCCGCAACTTGACGTTCCCCTCAGTCCTATGCTTCCTTTACTTCCTCTACCTTTTTTATTCTGGAGCCTTGATGCCCACGCGGCGTATTCCGTCGAAAACTCCTAAAGTCAGGGCAGCCAAGCGAACTCGCCGTGCTGGGTCCGCGATCGTAACGTTCGACACCGTCCGGCAGTTTTCACTATCGCTCGATCACGTCGAGGAAGGCACCTCCTACGGCACGCCGGCATTCAAAGTACGCGGCGCGTTGTTCATCCGTCTGCACCAGGATTTTGAATCGACCATCGTCGTTCGAACGGATTTTGACCAGCGTGAAGAACTACTAGCCGCGGATCCCGAGACGTACTTCATCACCGATCACTACCGCAATTATCCGTGGGTGCTCGTGCGCCTTTCGCACGTCCATCCCGCTGCCTTGCAGGACCTAGTCCGAATGGCACACCGACTCGCCGCATCAAGCAAGCGCCGCTCCTCCCGCTGTTGATGGGCCGACCAGACCTTCGAGTCACGGAAGCTTCCAATATCCGACTCCTGCACATGCCACACCCGAGTCCCGGAGCCGACCTTTGGCGCGAAGTAACTCTTGTCCTGTCGCGTCGAGTCGCGGATGATAGCCGGTAACAATCTTCCTCGCTGCCGTTTGAGCAAACTGCGGCAGCTCGAAAGTGGGCGCAGGCATGAAATTCAAGTTAGCACTTGGAACAATAGCTGTGTTGCCCGCTTTCACAACGTCCGCAATCGCCGGCCGTGAAAAGCAGCCTACGCAGCCGCTCTACGTTCCGCCAGTCTCCTCAGCCACGTCATCGAGCGATGGACTCGGCACCAAACTCGTCACGATTATCGATCCCGTCCTGAACATCAAGGCCTATTCGATAACCATTCCGGCAGATTGGATCTTTGCAGGCGCCGTATTCCCGGGATCGAGTTGCAGCGACGGGCCCTTCCCTGTTTTCCGCATGTCCAGTCCGGATGGCCTCACCGGAATAAAGCAATTGCCGCGTCTCGATTGGTCGTCGACTGACAATCGCAATCACCCTTCCAAAGGCGGCGCGGATTGTTTGCTATACAGAAAAGAAATGTCCGCCGCCGACATGTTGAAATACATGATTGGCGTGTTGCAGGTTGAATTTGTAAGAGATGAACCTACTCCGGACCTTGCCGACATTCAGAGGAACACCGCCGCGCGTAATACGCCGAAAATGTCGTTCTCGGCGGATAAGGCGCGGGTCAACGAGCAAGGCGACCGCGTCCAGACCAACAACATCAACGCCAATCCAAACGGCAACGGCACCGGCACCGGCAACTGGACGCTGCAAGAAAACGTCCGCTAGAGGTCATTTCTCACATCCCATAATTTGTTTGACGCTTATTTTACCGCAGGTAAGTCAGAGAGGAAGGGTTGATGTCGGCTGACGCAATCAAGACTGTCGCCGTGCTCGGCGCGGGCACTATGGGCAACGGCATCGCGCACGTTTTTGCGCGCTCGGGCTGCAAAGTGATCCTGCGCGACGTCGAAAAGCGCTTCCTCGACCGCGGCATCGAAACCATTACGAAAAATCTCGATCGCGAAGTAAAGAAAGGCAAGATCAGCGAAGCCGACAAGCCGGCGATCCTCGCCCGCATCCAGCCGATCACCGAAATCTCGGCGCTAGCCGCCGCCGACTTCGCGGTCGAAGCCGTGCCTGAACAGCTCGACCTGAAAGTCCGTCTCCTGAAAGATGTGGACGCGGTTCTGAAGCCCGGGGCCATCCTTGCCAGCAACACGTCTTCGATTTCCATCACGCAACTCGCCGCGCAAACCAGCCGCCCCGAACGCTTCATCGGCATGCACTTCATGAATCCGGTTCCAGTGATGGCGCTGGTCGAAGTAATCCGTGGCCTCGCGACCAGCGACGAAACTTTTCAGATCACTATGTCAATCTGCGAAAAACTCGAGAAAAAGCCCGTCGCGGTAAACGACGCGCCTGGCTTCGTCTCCAATCGCGTCCTAATGCCGCTAATCAATGAAGCCGCCTTCGCGGTAATGGAAGGCGTCGCCACTCCCGAGGCCGTGGACGCTGTGATGAAAATGGGCATGAACCATCCGATGGGTCCGCTCGAGCTAGCCGACTTCATCGGCCTCGACGTCTGCGTGAATATCCTCGAAGTCTTGCAAACCGGCTTCGGCGATCCCAAATATCGCGCCTGTCCGCTTCTCCGAAAATATGTAGCCGCCGGCTGGCTAGGCCGTAAATCCGGTCGCGGGTTCTACAAATACTGACTCCCACCAGTCCATCGGTAGCAAGATTGCATTGTCCGATCGCTCACACTGGCGCTACGCTCACGTCTAAGCGACCAGCATCACCTGCGAGTCCGAGGATCGTCATGAAAATTGTGTATCGCTCCATCATCGCGCTCTTGCTTCTTTTCGCTTGCCGTCCGTCCTTCGCGCTACAGATGGGCCAAACGGATTTCACCAGGGCACAGACGAAAATCATTCCGCTGCGCGCCAGCATGACGCTGATTCGCATTGAGACGCCCCAAGACCTCAACAATATCGTCGTGCTCGCCTGTCCCGACGGCTATCTGCTCGTGGATCATCCTGAGGCCGCCTCCCATCCCATCATCCAGAAAGCCCTCGACGATCTTGGAAAACAACCCGTCCGATTTCTCCTGAACACTCATTGGCATTACGACCACGTCGGCGGCAACGAGATTTACGGTCCGAATGCGGTGATTGTCGCGCACGAAAATGTCCGCAAACGCCTGATAACCAAGCAAACCCCTCCTTGGTCGCCGGTGCCGATTGGTCCATATCCGGAGCGTGCCTGGCCGCGCATCACTTTCCGCGATTCGGTCACCGTTCATTTCGCCGGTGAGGACATCGAACTCGATCATTATGCCAACGGGCACACCGACGGCGACTCCATCGTGTATTTCGCGCCGGCGAACATCGTAGTCGTCGGCGACATTTTCAGCAGCAGGGGAGACTTGGCAGCCGGTTTGGACATGGAGGGCATCGCGCGTTCTCTCTCCTCCGTCCTGGATCGCATCAACGACGATACGATCATCGTCAGCGGGCATGGTGAGCTCGAGAATCGTCGTGACCTGGCGTTGTACGTTCCGCTCCTGCAGCAGACGATCGAGCACGTCAGGCAAGAGATTTCCACGGGGAAAAGTGAAAAGGATATTGTTGCTGAAGGCCTGCCCGAAATCTGGAAGCCGTGGTTCGCTCCCAAGCCCGTCCCCGCTGAACACGACTTTATGCAGCGGGTTTATGCAACGCTGGCCCACACCAGCAATCTCGATCAGTAGGCGCGCTAGGGTAAACTGATCGACCATGCTTCCTCGTGACATCGCCCACCAACGATTAATCAATCAGCAGATTGCAGCTCCGTCTCACAAGAAACCGTGTGACGTCGTTGCAGCACTCGGTGCCATCCAAGCTCAAGACTTTCTCGGTGCGCTCTGGGCGATTGGCCTTCGCTTGCCGCACGCCACAGAAGCCGAGATCAAACAGGCCATCGCCGACCGGACGATTATCCGCACGTGGCCTATGCGCGGCACCTTGCATTTCGTGGCAGCCGCGGATGTCCGTTGGATGCTCGAATTATTAGCGCCACGGATTATCGCGGGTAGTGCCGGCCGCTACCGCCAGCTCGAACTCAACGCCGCCATTTTTCTGCGCGGTGAAAAGGTTTTCATCAAAGCCCTGCAAGGCGGCGCAGCTCTCACTCGCGATCAAATGTATGAGCAGTTGGAACGTTCCCGCATCTGTTCCGCCGGCCAACGCGGTATTCATATTTTGTCGCGCCTCGCGCAAGAGGGGCTCATTTGCTTTGGGGCGCACGCAGGCAAGCAACCGACTTTCGTTTTGCTCGATGAATGGGCACCCAGAGCCAGGAAATTGGCACATGATGAGGCTCTGGCCGAACTTGCCCTGCGCTATTTCACCAGCCGCGGCCCGGCCATGTTGCAAGATTTCGCCTGGTGGGCGGGATTGAAAGTTTCAGACGCCAAGGCCGCTCTCGAAATGGTTTCGTCGCGCCTCACACAGGAAACGATTGGCGGCAGCGTTTACTGGATGTCTCAAGACAAGCGGGTTGCGCCGGACCCGTCGGCGCAGGTGAACCTGCTGCCCAGCTTCGACGAATTTCTGCTCGCCTACAAAGATCGCAGTGCATCGCTCGATCCACGGGATGCTCCGAAGATCGTGCCCGGCAAGGGCGGAATGTATTTGCCCACGATCGTGACAAAGGGCCACGTCGAAGGCACCTGGAGGCGCATGTTCAAGAAAAACATGGTCATCATCAACACAAACTTCTTCACTTCACCAAAAACGCGGAAAACTCGGGCCCTCGCAGACGAAGCGGAGCGCTACAGTCGATTTCTAGGCCTGCCCCTGGCCTAAGAAGTCTCTCAAAATACCTTTTGCTTTTTCTTCGCCTTGTGCTAATCTGCGTTCCAGAAAGGCTGGGTCGGGACCTCGGCACTCTGGTACACTTGGCCGCCTCGGTCTCCAGCTAAGACCAAAAAGATGAAAGCCCTGTAGAGGTGGCACTGTGAACGACGAAAAGACAAAAAACCTGGATTTGGCTATATCCCAGATTGAAAAGCAGTACGGCAAGGGCTCCATCATGCGCCTGGGGAACAAGGATGTGCTGGTACCCGTGAACGTAATCCCCACCGGATCGATCTCGATTGACGCAGCGCTCGGTGTGGGCGGCTTCCCGCGCGGCCGCGTGATCGAAGTGTACGGCCCGGAATCCGGCGGCAAGACGACCCTTACTCTGCACGTGATCGCCGAGGCCCAAAAGCTGGGCGGCCAGGCCGCCTTCATCGACGCCGAACACGCGCTCGACCCATCGTATGCGCGCAAACTGGGCGTGGATGTGGACAACTTGCTGGTATCGCAGCCGGACAATGGTGAGCAAGCGCTCGAAATCGCCGAAGCGCTGATTCGCTCGAATGCCGTGGACATCATCGTGGTGGACTCGGTCGCGGCCCTGGTTCCGCGCGCCGAACTCGAAGGTGACATGGGCGATGCGCAAATGGGTTTGCAGGCGCGGTTGATGTCGCAAGCGCTGCGCAAACTGACCGCGATCGTCTCCAAATCAAAAACCTGCTTGATCTTCATCAACCAGATCCGCGAAAAGATTGGTGTGATGTTCGGCAACCCGGAAACCACCACTGGCGGCCGCGCGCTGAAGTTTTATTCTTCGATCCGCGTGGATATCCGCCGCATTCAGGCCATCAAGGAAGGCGACCGCGTGGTCGGTTCGCGCACCCGCGCGAAAGTGGTAAAGAACAAAGTTGCAGCGCCGTTCCGCGAAGCCGAATTCGACATTATTTACGGTGAAGGCGTCTCGCGCGAAGGCGATTTGATTGACCTCGGCGTCACCAAAGGCTTACTCGAAAAATCCGGCACCTGGATTTCGTACAAGAACGAGCGCCTGGGCCAGGGCCGCGAAAATGCTCGCGTGTTCCTGAAAGAGAACGCCGACATTCGCGGCAAGATCGAGCACGAACTGCGCAAGCAGCTGGGTTTGCTGGCGCATCCCGCAGTGACTGCGGAAGGAAACGGCAAGCCGTCGCCCGAAGCGCAAAAACTAGCCGCCGAAGCTGCGAAGCAACCGCCCAAGGCGGCAGTCGCGGCGCAAGGCCGAGCAAGCAGGTAACGATGCGACGAGCGTCAACCTAAAATAATTCGACGCCACGTAGCGGGGCATGTATGAAGCCGCCCCGCTCCTGGCATCTAGTTTCGTCGCGTTTTTGCGTCTGCGCATCTGTACCTTCGTCCAGTCGTGTCATTCAGGAAAACTGTTCGCCTTTCCAGTTGCGCTGGCCTGTAACATTTCCGTAAACTAAAGCCTCTTCGGTTGAAGCACATAGTCTTCGGGCCGATAGAGAACTCAATGCGACGCCACCCAGCCGCCAAACAGCTTGTCCCGGTCCTGTGTCTTTTTCTTGCAGGCGCCTTCGCTGCCGCTTCCGGCGCGACGCCGACGAAATCCAAGTCCGGCTCAACGACCCGCACGCACCATCGCAAGAGCGGCATCTCCGCGTACGGTGATCCCACAAAAGACGACAACGCCGACTATGACGATCCCGTCATCCGCCAGGTTGCGGTGGACGCGCTGGGCCACGCCAACGGCTCCGTGCTCGCCATGGATCCGGCCACCGGCCGTATTCTCACCATCGTTAATCAGAAAATGGCGTTTTCTTCGGGCTTCGAACCTTGCTCCACTATCAAGCCCGTCATCGCGCTCGCCGGTTTGCAAGAAGGCGTCATCACGCGCGACACCATGATCAAGATTGGCCATCGCCGCTACATGGACCTCACCGAAGCGATGGCTCACTCCAACAACGTATATTTCGAGGAAGTGGGCACGCGGCTGGGGTTCGCGCGAGTACATCAATATGCGCGCTTGGTCGGCCTCGGCGAACGCGCCGGTTACAACATTGCAGAAGAGCAGCCCGGCCTGTTGCCGTCGTATCCGCCGGCGTATGGCGGAGTCGCGCGCATGTCCAGCTTCGGCGAAGGAATTCGCCTTACGCCGCTGCAACTCGCTTCGCTGGTCGCCACTCTCGCGAATGGCGGCACGCAGTATTATCTGCAATATCCCCGCACCGAGCAGGAGCGCACCAGTTTCCAGCCGCGCGTGCGCCAGCAGCTCGACATCGCGCCGCTGCTGCCGGACCTCCGTGAAGGGATGTTGGCCGCCGTGATGTACGGGACCGCGAAACAAAGTTACGACCCAGACGGTGAGCAAGCTCTCGGCAAGACTGGCACCTGCAACGATGAAGCTCTCGGCGGCCGCCTCGGATGGTTTGTTTCTTACGCCGATCAAGCCCATCCGAAAATCGTGCTGGTCGTTTTGATTCGCGGCGGTAGCCGCTCAGTCAGCGGCCCGCACGCCTCGGAAATTGCCGGACGCATCTATCATGGCCTGCGCGAACGAAATTATTTCGCTGAAGCTGCACGCCGCGCCCAATACGCCACAGCCGCCGGCGCTTCCCACTAGAGGTTTTCTCTGCGTCTCTGCGGTTAGTCAGCGCCGTTACTCCCAAGAAAAATATCGCGCAATTTTCTTTTCGCCTGTAACCACGCTGCGTTATGCTGTTTTTCCTAAATCCGAGTGGTGCGGACCATGAATAAAAGGTGGCAAGCAATCATCGGGGTTACGTTCGTGGTCGTTGCCGGTGCAGCGTGCCTGGCAGCCGCTTATAATGCGCGCATCTCGGCCGAAAATGACGTCGCGATGAAGGAATCTTTCGCGCGGGAAGAAGCCCGTCATATTCAGCAGCAGCCGGTTTTTTTCACCGACAGCATCGTCCCGGCTCGCCTGCCGTTCCAGGATTTCCTCCAAGGACTCGGCATCGCTCGGGATGATGCAGCTCGCTTGGTAGCCTCGGCACAGTCGGTTTTCGATTTCCGCCACATGCGCGCGGGCAATCGCATTACCGTGGGGCGCTCGATTCTCGGCGAGCTCCGCGAAGTCCGCTACCGCGTCGACGCGGACCGTGTCTTGGATATTGCCCCGCAGGGCGGCGATTTCCATTCAGAGATTCAGACCATTCCGTCTGCAACCAAAACGGTGGGTGTCACCGGCGAAATTCAAGGCTCGCTATTCAATGCCGTGACGGACTCCGGTGAAAAGCCGGAACTGGCCATGCGCTTGGCGGAAATTTTCGGTTGGGACCTGGACTTCTACACCGACCCGCGTCCGGGCGACACCTTCCGCGTGGTGGTGGAAAAGAGAATGCTCGCGAACGGCGAGCTCTCTTCCTACGGTCGCATTCTCATGGCGGAATACAACAATGGCAATCATCCTTACCGCGCAGTCCTGTTTCATGGCCCCGGCGGCGTGCCGGCATATTACACACCCGACGGCAAATCCATGAAGAAGGCGTTTCTGCATTCGCCGCTGAAATTTGCCGCGGTGATTACTTCGCATTTCAGCGAACACCGATTCCATCCGATCCTGAAAGAGTACCGGCCGCACCTCGGAATTGATTATGCCGCGCCCAGCGGCACTCCGGTGCAGACGATCGGTGATGGACGCGTGATTTTTGTGGGAATGAAAGGCGGGGCAGGGAATTTGATCGAGGTTCAACACTCGAATGGCTATACCACCTACTATATGCACCTCTCGCGCGTACTGGTGCACTCCGGCCAACGCGTTGAGCAGGGCCAGCGAATCGGCCTGGTAGGCATGACGGGCCTTGCCACCGGCCCGCATCTGGATTTTCGCATTCAGCGCGGCAAAGACTTTCTGAATTTCGAGCGCCTGCCGCTGCCGCCCTCCGACCCAGTCGTGAAGCGGGACTGGAGCGAATTCGCGGCAGTCCGCGACCAAGCCCTGGCGTTAATGCCCGCGCTCCCATCGCCAGAGGGAACCTCATTAGCCAAGAACGGCACCCCCGCCTCCCTGCCAGCCCCAACTTCTTCGCTCCCCGCAGCTCAATAACCTGCTTGCGCTGTGCGATGTCCGGCGGTTGGAAGTCCGTGCAAAAAAAATCCGCCGCAAGCGCGGCGGACTCGAAACGCAGCCAGATTTTGCTTTTGGCGATTATGCGAGTGGCACAGGCGCTGGACCCTCGGGCTCAACGCCAGAGGCTGCCCGTTGGCCGCCAGCGCCATCCATCTCCCCAACCTTGAATCGCGAAAAACGCCGTACTGAAATATTCTCGCCGATCTTTGCGATGGTGTGGTCGATCAGCTCTTTCACCGTCATGCCTTCGTCTTTGATGAAGTGCTGCTCGTAGAGGCAATTCTCCTCGTAGAACTTCTCCATCTTGCCGCTGACGATCTTCTCGATCACAGCCTCGGGCTTGCCCGTGGCCTTGGCCTGTTCCTTGTAAATTTCACGTTCGCGGTCGAGCGTTTCCTGCGTCACTTCCTCGCGCCGCAGAAAACGTGGATCGAGCGCAGCAATGTGCATTGCCACGTCATGGCACAAACGCTGGAAATCGTCCGTACGCGCGACGAAATCGCTCTCGCAGTTCACTTCCACCAGCACGCCTATTTTTCCGCCCGCGTGGATGTAGCAGCTGACCAAGCCTTCGGAAGTCGTGCGCTGCGCCTTCTTCGCCGCCGTGGCTTGTCCCTTCTTGCGCAGAATATCGATCGCGCGTTCGATGTCGCCGCCGGTTTCCACCAAGGCATCGCGGCACGCCGCGAAACCCACACCCGTGCGATCCCGCAGCTCTTTCACCTGCTGCGCGGATATATTCGGTTTTCCGTCTGCTGTTGCCATGGATGTACTCAATTCCTTTGAATGATTTCAGGACTTACTACCGGTTCGGTCGGCCCGCCTGGATTTGATTGGCTCGGGCGGCTCACACAGAAGGTAACTCCCGCCCTGTCTATCGATGCTGATGTGTCTCGTCTTCGGTGGGTATGGCGGCTGCTGCGGCTTCTTCGGGCGCGACCAGATCGCCCGGCTCGCCTTCCACGAAATCGCCTTCCTGCTTTTCGTAAACTTCGTAGGCGCTCGTGTCCACGTAATCCACGCCTTCTTCGCCGCTACCATCGACAGCTTTCTGATCGGCAATCTGAGTCTGCTCGAACGACTGATGGCCTACGATCACTGCGTCGGAGATCTTCGAGGTGAACAAACGAATCGCGCGCAAGGCGTCGTCATTGCCGGGGATAACCCAATCGACCAGGTCAGGATCGCAATTCGTATCCACGATCGCGACCACCGGGATGCCCATACGCCGCGCTTCGTGTACGGCGATCAATTCCGCGTTGGGATCGATCACGAACATAGCATCCGGCAGCGTGGTCATATTCTCCACGCCCGCAAAATTCTGCTGCAGGTGCTTCAGTTCGCGCTCCAGGCGTGCCGCTTCCTTCTTCGAAAACTGCGCCATGCGCCCGTCTTCGACCATGCCCTTCAGCAGCTTCAATCGCTTGATGGATTTCTGCAGGGTCACCCAGTTCGTCATCGTGCCACCCAGCCAGCGGTGATTCACGTAGAACATGCCGCAGCGGTTCGCCTCTTCGGCGATCGCTTCTTGCGCCTGGCGCTTGGTGCCCAGAAAAAGAATTCGTTTGCCTTGTCCGGCCAGCTCGGAAACGTAACGAGCTGCATCGCGGAACATCTTCAAGGTCTTTTGCAAATCAATGATGTGGATTCCATTGCGTTCCCCGAAAATATATTCCTTCATCTTCGGGTTCCAGCGCCGCGTCTGGTGGCCGAAATGAACTCCAGCCTCCAGCAATTCCTTCATGGTTATTTCAACTCCCAAAGTGCCTCCTTGTTTGAAGGGATGCTTGATACTCCAGCGATCGGAGCAGCATCCTTTTCTGCCGGTTCCTTGCCGGCCGTGAATTTAATCCGGTCCCGACGAATCGAAGCCGGATCCTAACGAAAAGCCCGCCCGATTACCGCTTACTGAACTGGAACCTACGCCGCGCGCCCTTCTGCCCGTACTTCTTGCGTTCCTTCATGCGCGGGTCGCGCGTCAGAAAACCATTCTTGCGCAGCGCGGGCCGCAATTCCGGGTTCAACCTTGAAAGCGCGCGCGAAAGACCCATGCGCACCGCTCCCGACTGCCCGCCCACGCCGCCGCCCTTTACGATTGCCTTGACTTCCACCTGGTCCAGCATCTGCGTGAACTTCAGTGGCTCAACAGCCGCCGTGTTCCACGCGACGTTGCGAAAATACTCGTCCACCGGCCGGCCGTTCACCGTGAATCGCGCCGCGCCCTGCTTGATATACACGCGCGCAATGGATTCTCGCCGGCGTCCGGTGCCGTAAAATTGCTTTGCCTTTCCTTCTAGTGAGCTCGCAGCTGAACTCAAAGTTCCTCCTGTTTACTTAGCACGTCTTGGAGCGAGGAAATACCCCGCATGCACTACCCCCCAAGCGAAAATTTTCCAAATCCCTGTGTGTCGCGAGGCTATAGCGAGAGTGGCTGAGGCTTTTGTCCGGTGTGGCGGGCGAGGCCTTCACTTCCGGCATAAACACGCAGCTTCTTTGCTCTTCGCGCGCGGAGCTTGTTCTTCGGCAGCATCCCAAGCACCGCTTCGCGCACAACCTCTTCGGGCCGCCGTTGCAACAGCGTGCGGATCGGCACTTCCTTCAATCCGCCCGGCCAGCCGCTGTGATGACGATACAACTTCTGATCGATCTTGTTGCCCGTCAGCTTTATCTTCTCAGCGTTTACAACCACAACGTGATCGCCGCAATCCAGATGCGGCGTATAGGTTGGTTTATCCTTGCCGATCAGAAGACGCGCGACGCGCGTCGCCAGCCGCCCAAGCACTACTCCCTGGGCGTCAATCACGAACCAGTTCTTCCCCACCATCAATTCTTCGGCCTCGCGGCCTCTTGGAACATACGTCGGCATCTGCTCAGTCACACCTTTCCCGGTAAAGACAAACACTGATTCTAAAGTAGCTTGTTGCCTATGTCAACGAGTGAAACAGCACGAGGAACGCAAAACTACGGGTTCAGCAGCGGGCCACCGTGGCGGCCCGCCCTGTTTGGGGAGGCAGAAACAAATCGTTGAATCGAGCCTGACTAGGACGTAGCCGCGGCCGTGGTGCGGTTGCGCGCGTATGACTTGGAACTGTCATCGCTCGCGTCGCCGGTCTTGTCAATCTCGATTGAGCCCTTGAAATACGCCCCGTCCTCGATCGAAATACGCGCCGTGGTCAAATCGCCGACCACCGAGCCGTCCTTCTTGATCTCGATCCGGTCGCGTGCCCGCAGATTGCCCTTCACGTTGCCGTACACCACTACTTCGCGGGCGATTACGTCCGCCGTTACCTTGGCGCTGGCGCCCACGGTCAGCTTGCGGTCTTCGAGCTGCACCAAGCCCTCGACGCTGCCATCAATCAGCAGGTCTTCGTTGCCGGTGATCTCGCCTTTCACGTGCAGGCTCGACCCCAATCGTGCCGTGCCGCCCGAACTCGTGCTTGGATACGTCGAATCAATCGGTGCCATCGTTTTTGCCTCCCCAGGAATTGCCGGTGCGTTTGCACTCGGAATATTTGGCCGTACTTGCTGCGATTGTTGCCCTTGCTGCGGGAGCGGATTCTTCGCCGGAGCTTCCGGCTTCTTGTCTCCCCACATTTACCCTCCTTGCGCCGAACTGTGCCAGAATCACAAATTCGATTCGTCATAGGACCGGGTCTTTGAATGTAGTCCCGCGCTGAAACTCTGCCAAATCCAAAATGGTACAGATGTGTCCGGTGAGGTAACGCTCTACCTAGATGCTGGGGAGCCGCATCGTAAGTCTTCATCCCGAGCAGTGCAAGCACGAAATAATTCAGCGCCTATAGCGACCGAACATCACAGGTAACGCTCTTGCACGATTGCGATGTGATGCAAGACGTGACCAGCGATAATGTACGCTAGTGCTCTGACCGTCACGGAGTTTCCGCTGGCCACGCCTTTGCGCGACCACGCTTCCTCCGGAAGCTTCTGGAGAAGTGACAGGGTCGCATTGCGAACGTCGCGAAAGTCGGTGACATGGCTTGCCCACGAATAATCGTCTGCTCGAGCGCCGTTCGCGGCCGTATTCTGATCGAAGCTCGCCAGCGGTTCGCTAAAACCGCGACCAAACCACAGCGCGCGAAAAGCAAATGTTCGCTCGGTGTCGTTCACGTGATTCAGCACTTGCCGGATGCTCCACTTCTCCGACGCATAGCGATGCAAGGACTTCTCTTCGGAAATTTGGGACAAAAAGGTAGGAACTTGTTGCAGCTGGTTTGTCAGCACACTGACAATATCGTCGCTCGCAATCCGATCAATGTAGGTGAAGTAGTACGGCGCCGCTTCGTCGCGTCCCGGCACGCTCATAGCTCGACCGCCTCAGCCCCGACTAATACTTGCGCAGAACACCGACCACTCTTCCCTGAATCTTGACGTCCGTGCCCTGGACCACGATCGGAGACATCGCCGAATTCGCCGGCTGCAATCGCACCTTGCCGCCTGGCTCGCGGTAGAATCTCTTTACCGTTGCGTCATCCTCACCCACCAGCGCCACTACAATCTCGCCCGGGTTAGCCACTTGGGTCTGCTCCACGACGATATAATCTCCGTCCAAAATGTGATCGTCGCGCATGGACTCGCCCTTCACCTGCAGCACGAACGTGCCTTGCCCGCGCGCAAAATCCGCTAGCGAAATCGTCTCGTTCTGTTCCACGGCTTCGAGCGGGTGGCCTGCCGCGATGCGTCCGGCCAAGGGCAGTTCCACCACATGGCGGTCCAGAACCTGTTCGCGAATCGGTTTGGGCAATTGGACGACTTCAATGGAACGGCTCTGGTTGTAGCCGCGGCGGATAAATCCTTTTTTTTCGAGCGTCGAAAGATGCTTGTGTACCGTCGCCAGCGAAGTGAGCTTCAGCGCGCGCGCAATTTCCTCAAAACTCGGCGAATAGCCGTTTTTGTTGAGGAACCCGACCAAGTAGTTCAGGACTTCCTTCTGCCTCTTTGTGAGCGCCATTTCACACCCCTCGACCCCGAGTTTGAAGGCCGCAGTGTAGGCGAATTAAAAGCGAAAGTCAATGGTACTTGCGGACAGGCTGGCCTTTTTCAGCAGTTGCGTGTCGCCTGGGTCTGAGCTTCTCAGGCAGCCGACAGTTCACTCTGGTCCGGACATCGGCACCTTCGACCGGCGCTTGGTCGATTGTCCCCTGCCTTGCTTGGCCGATTGCGCGTTTAGAACTTCGCGCAACGCCTGCAGCTCCCTGCGTGTTTCCTCCAGCGCCGCACTCACACGCACTGTATTTTCCTCGATCCATTCCCTCATCGCCGCAATCTGTTCCGCGACCGCTTCGGCTGCAGCCAGCCCGGCCGCCTTCCGCATCTCCGCGAGTTGCGATTCCTGGGTGCTTTCGCTGGCTGCCCGCGGTCGCGGCTTACTTTTCTCCAGAGCCGTCATCATTTCCACTGTGCAATCCAGCACCACCTCGTCGGCTACCGCCAACTGTGCGGACAAGCCTCGGCCGGTCTCGGTTAATGGCGAAGAAGCTATAACAGCCGCCACTGACTCTTCGACTGGCGGCTCCGCCACGGCAACCTCTTCACCAGCGCAAGCAAACCAGTCACTCGGTGGCCACGGAATTCCCCAGACGTTTCCGGGAACCTCGAAAGCCAAGGCCACGTGATAGACCTCCCGGTAGGTCTTCGGACGCTGCACCCACACAACCCTGGCTTGCACTACTTTGGAGGACCGCGTCGCGTCCAAGCGGCGAATTTCGACCCTGACGGTTGAATCCTTGGGAGCATAATGCTTCGACTGATACTTGCAGCCGTAGCAATCGATCATCACGGTCGCGGTGGACTCCTGGAAAGTCTGGCCGAGTGCATCCGTTCCAGTAATCTTGATCGGCACGGATTTTGCGAGGCGCGTGCTGCGGCGCTTCTCCGCGCCAGGTTCGTTCGATCGGTGGGATTCGCTCACAGCGTGCTCCGGGGGAAACTCTAACGTTAGCACTCCGGTGCGTCACGAGCTGCTACAGTTGGCGGCATTGTGCGAAAAAGTAAAGGCGAGCGGCTTTTAGTGCACGTTCGCCAGCGCCCCCCGTTTTCGTCTGAAGTGAAACACAACGAGTACGAGCGCGGCAGCCGCCGCCAGGGCAATCGTTACAATTAGGACCGCGGTGCCATGCGCCATGATCACCCTAAAAATCTGGCGTCCATAAGCGGCTCCCAAGTAAGCCAGGACGCAGTAGCGCAAGATGCGTCCAGCGGACATCGCTATCAGAAATTTCTTGGGGGAGTATTGCAGCGCGCCGGCCGCGATCACAAACGGCACCATAGGCATAGGCGGCGGCAAGAACGCCGGAACCACGATCGCCCCAAAGCCCCAGCGCTCGAATGCCTTGGTTACTTTCTTCACGTTTCGCGGCGAGACCCGGTCCTTCAGCGCTTTCTCACCGCGGTTTCGCGCGATCCGGTAAGTAAAATAGGCTCCGATCACCGAGCCCGCTGTAGCCATTACGGCGTAGTACGGCCACCAGGCGTGGTCATGCGCCGACAGTACAACCGTCATCGCGTCCATGCTGCCGGGGACCGGGATCACTGAACTATCGATCAGCCCCAGCAGAATCAAACCCGGACCGCCCAGGGTGAACAGCCAATGCCGTACCGCGTGCGCTTTCGTGGCCGCTGTCATCGGCGCAAGTTTTGCCAGTGCAAGCTTCATTGCCGCGGGCCCTTGAGTTGGTGCCCAATTCATTCGACGCTCGATGCCAGGTTCGGGTTCCGCCGTAGCGGCGAAAACGACACATTCGGCTCGTACATCGGGCAAAGTGCCTCACGATGTGCTAGCCTATAGTCGGAGTTATGCGGGAAGAGGAAAAACCGCGCGCAAGGCCGCGTCGCGCTCCAAGGCACGGCGAATGGCTTCGTTTTTCTTTCTCGACGGGTTCGAATCACCGGCCAATGCGACGGTCCCATTTCGAAGCCTGGTCCTTTATCTGTGATCCCCCTATAGTCTCGCACTGTGCTAGCGTTTCGCTGAACGGAAAGTCGCTTACACGCGTCAAACAAACAGGGGTAACACACGCCCCACCCAGGCCGTGGTGCGCCAATCTCGAAAAGAGGTGTTGAATTCATAATGTCCAGTACATTTGCTGACATATCGGGCCGCAAGAAAGAAACCATAGACAAGGCCGTCATCCGCTTTTGCGGTGACTCCGGAGACGGCATGCAGATTACCGGCAGCCAGTTCACCAACACCGTGGCCCTGTACGGAAATGATCTCGCCACGCTGCCCGATTTTCCAGCCGAGATTCGCGCCCCTGCCGGCACTTTGCCCGGCGTCAGCGGATTCCAGGTTCACTTTTCGTCCAGCGACGTTTATACCCCCGGCGATTCGGTGGACGCGCTCATCGCCATGAATCCCGCTGCCCTGAAGATGAACCTGCCGGACCTGAAAACCAACGGCATTCTGATCGTCAATCTCGATAGCTTCAAGGAAACCGATCTTCGTAAGGCCCAGATCGTTCAGAACCCTCTCGAAGATCATTCGCTCGATGGCTATCGCCTCTTTGCCGTGGAACTCACCAAACTGACGCGCGCCTCGCTGAAAGAATTGGGGCTCGACGCCAAGAGCATGGACCGCTGCAAGAATTTCTTCGCCCTGGGCATGTGCTACTGGCTCTATAACCGCTCGATGCAGCCGACGCTGCGTTGGCTCGAGGACAAATTCAAGAACAAGCCACAGCTGGTCCAAGCTAATAAGCTTGCGATGCAGGCTGGCTACAGCTATTGCGAAGCCACCGAAGCGTTTCAGATCAGCTACGAGATTCCTCCCGCAAAGCTGCAGCCGGGCGTCTATCGCAATATCAGTGGGAACGCTGCGCTGGCTCTGGGATTCGTCGCCGCGTCTCAGCAGGCGGGAATCACGCTTTTTCTCGGCTCTTATCCCATCACACCAGCTTCCGACATTCTTCACGAGCTTTCCATGTACAAGGACTTCGGCGTCACCACCTTTCAAGCGGAAGACGAAATCGCAGCGGTCACTTCGGCAATCGGCGCCGCATATGCTGGGGCACTTGGCATCACCTCTACTTCCGGCCCGGGCATGGCCCTGAAGACCGAAGCCCTTGGCCTCGCCGTGATGGTCGAATTACCGCTGGTAATCTGCGACATCCAGCGCGGCGGGCCTTCGACCGGCCTTCCGACCAAGACCGAACAAGCCGATCTGTTGCAAGCCCTGTTCGGCCGCAACTCCGAAGCTCCGATCCCGGTGCTCGCTCCTGCTACTCCCGGCGATTGCTTCTGGATTGCTCTGGAAGCAAGCCGCATTGCCATCAAATATATGGTGCCCGTCATCATTCTCTCCGACGGATATCTCGCGAACGGTTCCGAGCCCTGGAAAGTTCCCACGGTCGAAGATCTCCCGGCGATTCCCGTGCACTTTGAAACCAATCCGGAAGGCTTTCAGCCCTACAAGCGCGATCCCGAGACGCTGGCGCGTCCCTGGGCCATTCCCGGAACTCCCGGCCTCGAGCACCGCGTGGGTGGCATCGAAAAGCAGGACGTCACCGGCAACGTGAACTACGAACCGCTGAACCACGAGCACATGGTGCGCACCCGGGCGGAAAAAGTTGAAGGCATCGCGCAGGATATTCCGGACGCAGTAGCCGAGGGTGATCCTGCGGGTGACGTGTTGATCGTCGCTTGGGGTTCCACTCATGGACCGATCACAGCGGCCATGAAAGCCCAGCGCGCCAAAGGACATCGCATCGGCCATGTCCATCTGCGCTATTTGAACCCGCTGCCGAAAAATCTGGGCGATTTGCTGAAGCGTTATAAAAAAGTTCTAGTGCCGGAAATGAACATGGGCCAGCTCGTGATGCTCCTGCGCGCGAAATTCCTAGTCGACGCGCAAAGCTACGGCAAAATCCAAGGCAAGCCATTCAAGCAATCCGAAATCGAAGCCAAAATCGAAGAGTTGCTCGATTAGGATGTTGTAGCGGCGGTCTTCAGACCGCCAGCTTTCGAATTTCTTAGAGGTGATCGAAAATGACTACAGCTGCGTTGCCCGTCTATACAAAAAAGGATTTTCAAACCGACCAGGAAATCCGCTGGTGTCCAGGCTGCGGCGACTACGCGATTCTCTCCGCGGTGCAAATGGTCTTCGCCGAGCTAGGCGTACCGCGCGAAAAATTTGTCTTTATCTCGGGCATCGGCTGCTCCAGCCGTTTCCCCTATTACATGAACACCTTCGGCTTCCACACGATTCACGGCCGGGCCCCCGCCGTTGCCACCGGTATCAAACTGGTTCGTCCTGACCTTGAGGTTTGGGTTGCCACCGGCGACGGTGATTCTCTTTCCATCGGCGGAAATCACACGATCCACATGCTCCGCCGCAATGTGGGCCTGAAAGTTCTTATGTTCAACAACAAGATTTACGGTCTCACCAAAGGCCAATACTCTCCGACATCCGAGATCGGAAAGAAAACCAAGTCCACGCCCTACGGCACCGCGGACCGCCCGTTCAATCCCCTTTCTTTGGCGATTGGTTCCGAAGCCACATTCGTCGCGCGCTCCGTGGACATTTTCCAGCAGCATTTAAAGGAAACTTTGCGGAAAGCGGCGGCTCATCAAGGCGCGGCCTACGTCGAGATTCTGCAGAACTGCAATATCTTCAATGACGGCGCGTGGCAGGACATTACGGAAAAAGATGCGCGCAGCGAGCACGTCGTCCAGCTCGAGCACGGCAAGCCGCTCATCTTCGGCAAGAAGCGCGAGAAGGGAATCCGCATGAACGGGTTCGACCTGGAAGTGGTCGAACTCGGTAACGGCATCAGCGAAAACGATCTGCTCGTGCATGACGAGCAGCATCCGCGCGCCGCCTACGCCTTCCTACTCGCACACATGGAACATCGCGAGGGATTCCCAACTCCTATCGGCGTACTTCGTGCGTGGAATAATGTCCCGCGCTACGAGGATTTGATCGCGCAGCAAATCCGCGACGTTCAAGCTAAAAAAGGCAAGGGCGATCTAGCCAAGCTCCTGCGCGCCGGCGACACCTGGGAACTGAAAGCATAAGCGGCAGAGCCTCTTGGCCGTGCTCTTGGGTTTTCTCGTTGGGGGCGGGCCAGGCGTGTAGCGCCGGCGTCTCGCTGGCTTTAACCTTTTGCGGCCGTAGCGAATCCGTGGTCCCGGCGCCATAAGGCTACGCATTGCGGCGCCCGCCTATTGCGGCCGCCGCTTCTTCCCGGTAGGATCTTCCGGCAACGATGCAGTCTTCCAATCGACGCCCTTGGGAACCTGTCCCACGCCCGCGACGTACAGCGCTCCCTCGGTCACTCCGTCGATTCCCAGGTCGCGATCGATCTTGGAATCCGCGAGCGCCATGGTGCAAAACGGCGCGAGACCCAGCCACGTTGCAGTCAAACAGAATGTCTGGCACAAATGTCCCGCCTCCGTGAGCACCACGCGATAAGCCCGTGGGTAGCGATACTTCCATTGTGTGCGTGTGAACACTGCGGTCATCACTACAAACGCGCAGGCATCGGCAAACCAGCGCTGCCCGATTACGTAATCGGACATGCGATCGCGCGTAATTCCTCGTCGCAGCAATTCCACCCGGTGTCTGCTCGCGTCGTAGTGATAAATTCCCGGGGAAATTCCCTCCACGTCCCGAGCTATCACATAGGCTTCGATCGGATGCAGCGCCCCGCCCGAAGGCGAAGTCTTGAGTGCAAATTTTCCCAGAGGCGGCACCTCCACCCACTCGCGGACTCCAAAAGTCAGTCCCAATAGAGTGCTCAGGTCGGCGAACGAGAGTTTCCCGGGCGCAAATCTCCGCCACGTCCGGCGCGCCGTAAGCACGCGCGGAAAATCCCCGCTCTCGCGCGCCGGAAGAAGCTGTCTTTGCGCAGCCTGCGGATAACGCTTTACCGGAACCGGCATGGCTTTCTGGTGGGTCAGCTCTTCCATGTAGTGGCCGATACGGACGAGGTCAGCGATGAAAGGAAGGTCGCGTCCAGTGAAATGAAAAAAACCGGCTGGGGGATTCCAATGCGTCCATGTGGCCATGGCGCGTTCGATAGGGTGTTCGTTTCGATCGGAACGCTGCAGCAGCGAATGCCGCGCCAACTCCTTGATAGCCGCGCGCAACGATGAGGGAGAATATCGCGGAAGATGGCGGAAAATCGCGTCAGCCGGACGCCAGCGTGTGAAAAAATCCAATACTTCGGTTGCGATCGGTGCGGCCGTTACGCCCTTGCCTGTCGCATAGTTCTCAAAGATCATCCTTCCCGCATTCCAATAGGAAACCAAAGAAGGAGATCGCCGGAACAGCACCTGCTTCGCTTTAGGCATGGCCGCAGGTCACAAGGCGCAACTCGACATCGGCAGAACACCGGCCCCCGTTCCGAGATTCACTTGGGTATCTTCGTGAACCACTGCCCGTAGGGTGGTCGCGTTTGGATCCGCGTCGGCGGGCAAAGGATTCGTATCATACGGTAGGACTCTTTCAGCGCACCCAAATCCAGGTCGATTTTCTCCTGGTCGGCTTTGCTGACCTTCGAGCGAATCGAGCGCAGTTTCTTCTCAGCTTTGCGGATTTCTGCGGCAACGCCATGAAGCGTAAATTTAATTTTTGCCATTTGAGCCTCCCTCCAGGCTTGTTCCCAATTCCGTAAAACGGGGAATGGCTCCAAATCTTGAGAACACAGGCAAGAGACACGGGCTACTTGTTCGGTTTTGTCGTGAACGATTGCCCATACATCGTGGGCGGCCTGCAAATATGCGCAATAATTCCGTGGCCCCTTTTCAAGCTACGCAAATTCAGGTCAATCTTTTTCTGGTCGGCCTTCGTGACCTTGCTACGAATAGCGCGCAGCTTTTTCTCTGCCTTTTTGATTTCCTTGGTGACACTCTTCAGCGTGAAGCTGATTTTGGCCATGTTGTTCCCCCTACCCGGCGCATCGAAATTTTCTTTGTTGGAAGGTTCGGGCCGATTCCGCGAGGTGCGCGCCAGACCGGCGTGAGTGTAGTTGAGCCGAAACACAGCGTCAAGAAAGATTGCTAGATCTGGCTTGAGTATCTGGATTGTCAACGCTCATTGGAATTTCCCCCGGCTGGCGGCATCGGCAGCCCGATTCGCTTCACCAGAGCTGTGAATCTTGGATCGCTCCGCAATCCGGTGAGTCGTGGATGCACAGCAATATTGATCAGCCGCACCGAATGCTCGTCGTACGCCTTATCAAGCCACTGAAAGGCCTGATCCCTATCGCCCAGACCGACGTAAACCAGCGCAATGCTGTAGGGCGAAACATATCGCTGCGCCGACATCTGCAGTAACTCGTGCAGAATCGCGAGCGCCTCCGTTTTCTTTCCGGCCACGGCGTATGCGTTCCCCAATTCGGCTTTGAACGAAGTTTCGTTGCCGGATAGCGCGAGTGCCTGCTGCAACTCCCGCAATGCCTTCTCGTATTCTCCCTTCGCCAAGTAGGCCTGACCCAGGTAGCCATGCGCGACGGCGAAGGTCGGGTCCATTGCGATGGTTCTCTGGGCCTGGGCGATGGCGTCATCGTCCTTGCCGGCCAGATACAGAACCCAGGATAAATTGGCATTGATGATCAACGAGCGCGGGTCGAGTTCTTGCGCCAGCTTCATCTCCGAGATTGCTTCCTCGTCTTTCCCCGCGTCCGCCAGCGCCAGTGCATACCAATGGTGACCATTGGCATCGCCTGGATTCAGCTGAATCGCACGCTGAAATTCGTCGAGGACGCCGGGCCATTCCAAGCTATACGCGCGAATTTGACCCAGCGCCGCATGCGCGGATGCGAGAGTATCGTCCAATTGCAACGCTTTCACGGCCGCCGCTTCGGCTTCGGGTAGCACCTGCGAGGAGGGAACATCCTTGTAGTCCGCCGCGAGCGTCAAAGCGCCGGCTAGTCCCGCATACGATGGCGCATACGTTGGATCTAGCTGGATGGACTGCCGGTAATCTGCGATGGCCTGCGTCACCGCCTCGCCGGTCCGCTTGCTCGCGTAGTAGTTTCCCTGCAGATAGGCGTCGTAGGCAGCTGGCACCACCGTTCGTGTCTTCGCGAGGCGCTCCCGTTCCGGCTGCGTCAATTGAATCTGAATTTGCGCGACGATGTCGCGCGCCACGTCGCTCTGCAGCGCCAGAATATCGGTCACCGTGCGCTCATAGCTGTGTGCCCAAAGATTCTGGCCCGTTTGCGGCTGCACCAACTCGGCGGAAATTCGCACGCGGTCGTTCGACCGCAAGACCGAGCCTTCCACCAATGCGTCCACGCCCAATTCCTGCGCGATCTGCGCCGGACTTTCGTGCTTGTCCTTGTACTGCATCACCGACGTGCGCGAGATCACTCGCAATTTCTTGATCTGCGAGAGTTCCGTGATCAACGCGTCGCACATTCCGTCAGCGAAATAATCCTGTTTCGGATCGCCGGTGAGATTCTCCAGCGGCAGCACTGCCAGAGATTGAATGGAAGCCGCGCCGACGCCCGGTGTCCCGTGCCACTTCACCTGCACCAGCTTCCAGACCAGCGCGGCGGTGGCCAACAGCGCCAATCCCGCCAGCGAAATCAAAAGTGTGCTGCGATGTCCCGGACGCTGGGTTTCGGCGGAAGCCTGATTTGCGGAAGGCTGAATCGCGCTCACCGGAATCACAGCGGAGTTTGTGCGCAACGCTTCCAGCGCGGCGCGCACTTCACTGGCGTGCTGATATCGCTGCGCCGGTTCTTTCGCCAGGCAATGCTCGATCACCGCGCGCAAGCCCGCCGGAACATTTTCCCGCAGCGCCGGCGCAGTATCGTGCAGGATCATCGAGCTTAGTTCGTATGACGTTCTTCCGCGAAACGGCCGTTTGCCGTTGGCCATTTCGTACAACACCACCCCCAGTGCCCATATATCGCTGCGCGCGTCGGCGGGTTCGCCGCGAAATAGCTCCGGGGCCATATAATGCATAGTCCCCACAATCGCGCCTTCCGAAGTTAGCGTGCTGATGGATTGCGTCTTCAGAGTGATTTCGCTCGGAGTCATATGTTTGGCGAGGCCGAAATCCAGAACTTTGACGCGGCCACCCGGCATGACGATCACGTTCGGCGTTTTCAGGTCGCGATGAATCACGCCATGTTCGTGTGCGTGAGCCATGGCATCGGCGATCTGCTCCCCATAACGAATCACGGTTTCCGCGGGCAGGCCTGCTTCGGGAATCTGCTCCGCAAGCGAACGCCCTTGCACGAACTCCATGACAATGTAGCTTTTGCCGTCCGCGTCGCCCACGTCGTATATCGTGCAGATATTGGGGTGATTCAATGCGGAGGCCGTGCGCGCCTCGCGAATCAGGAGCAAACGCGCGTTTTCGTCCTTATCTAGGTCGGCGGGAAGAAACTTCAGGGCCACGTCGCGGTTCAAGCGGTCGTCGTGTGCGCGGTAAACCACGCCCATCCCGCCTTCGCCGACCTTCTCGACGATTCGGTAATGGGAGACGGTCTGATCGCTCACGACGGGGAGTCCACCAAGGCGAGCATCTTAGGCTGCGGCAGAAAGGCAAGTCAACGGTTGCGCGGCAAAGTGTTCGTTCGCATCAGCCATGCGCGTGGCTGTGCTCGCGGACATGTCTAAAGCCAACATAGAGGTGCAAAAAATGACGATTAGAACAGGGGGCCGTTCTGCGGGGCGCGAGCGCGAAATCTTTGCTAAAATGCACGCGGCCTAGGGGGCTGGCCCATCCGCAATGACAAAAGCCGCGACGAGCAAAGTGCAAACCGCAGTGCGAGCAGCCGCAACGAGCGATCCGGTGGCGAAGGGCGCTCCCGTTTACGAGAGGCTGGTGCTGAAGCTCTCCGGAGAATCGCTTGCTGGGCCGCAAGAGTCGGGCATTCACGCCGAAACAATTCAGGGCATCGCGCGCGAAGTGCACGAGGTCCGCGGCCTCGGCGTGGACGTGGCGATCGTCGTCGGCGGCGGCAATTTCTTTCGCGGAACGCGGCAGAAGGAACTAAATATCGACCGCGCTACCGGCGATTACATGGGTATGCTGGCAACGGTGATTAACGGCCTGGCGATGGTGGATGCGCTGGAAAAGGTCGGGTGCCACACGCGGCTATTGAGCGCGATCGAAATGCATCAGGTGGCGGAGCCGTTTATCCGGCGGCGTGCGACGCGCCACTTAGAAAAGGGCCGCGTGGTAATTTTCGCGGCCGGTACCGGGAATCCTTATTTCTCGACGGATACTGCGGCAGCGCTGCGAGCGATGGAAATCAAAGCGCAGGTGATTTTGAAGGCGACGCGCGTGGATGGCGTGTATGACGCAGATCCGGAGAAAGTGAAGAGCGCGAAACGGTTCGAGAAGATTACGTATTTGGATGTCCTGAAGAAGGGCCTTATGGTGATGGATTCGACGGCTATTTCGCTGTGCATGGACAACAAAATGCCGATCGTCGTGTTCAATATGACCGTTCCGGGCAATTTAAAGCGCGTGGTCCTGGGCGAGCAGGTTGGTTCGATCGTGACTGCGGCGTGAAATTCAATCGGCGGAGGCAATTCTTTCGATGAGCGCGTTTGGCACGAGCAAGGACGCTTTAGCGCAGGCGAAGACACGGATGGAAAAGGCCGTAGAGGACTTTCGCAAAGAATTAGGAAGCGTCCGGACGGGGCGCGCGAACGTCGCCCTGCTGGATCATATCCGCGTGGATTATCACGGCACGCCGATGCCCATCAATCAGCTGGGCACTTTGAACGTGCCGGACGCTTCGACCATTGTGATTTCCCCGTGGGACCCGGGAGCGGTCGGGCTGATCGACAAGGCCATACGCACCACCGACCTGGGATTGAATCCTACGAACGATGGGAAAGTGGTCCGCGTGCCGATTCCCGCTCTGACCGAGGACAGGCGCAAGGATTTGGTGAAACACATTCATAAGGTCCTGGAAAATCATCGCACGGCCGTAAGGAATATTCGCCGCGATATCAAGGAAGGCGTCGAGAAACTGGAGAAGGAAAAGAAAATCAGCGAAGACGACAAGAAGCGTTCGCTGGACGAATTGGAAAAGCTGACACATTCGGAGACCAAGAAAATCGAGGATTTATCCGCGACGAAAGAAAAGGAAGTTCTCGAAATCAAGTAGGCGTGAACCAGACCGACGACGATCAGCGGCTTGAAGATCCCGGGCCATTGATCGCATCTTTTCAGCCGTGATAGACGCCCGACCGAGCACTACCGCGCTACGCGTAGCGATGCGGCGCGCGGCCCATCAGCTTTTCGACAATCCGAAAGTTCTTGACGATCCAGTCGCAGTGTCGATCCTCGGGGAAGAAGCGCAGGCACAGATACGCTTGGAAGAGCGGAAGATCCGCAGGCGCGCATCGCGATATGTACGGGCGTTCATGGTGGTTCGCAGCCGGTTTGCCGAAGATACGCTGGCGCACACGCTTGGGCGCGGCGCGAGCCAGTTCGTGATTTTGGGCGCAGGGCTAGATACCTTTGCTTATCGCAATCCCTATGACGAGCGTCGGCTGCGCGTCTTTGAGGTTGACCATCCGGCGACGCAAAACTGGAAGCGCGAACGGCTGGCCGCAGCGCAGATTCAAGTCCCGGCTTCGGTCACATATGCGCCCGTAGATTTTGAGAAGCAATTGCTCAACGATGCTCTGGCCGCTGCGGGATTTAACGCGGGAGAAATTACATTTTTCTCGTGGCTGGGGGTGACTCCATATCTTAGTCGGGCAGCGATGAACAGCACGGTCGAGTTTATCGCTGCGATGCCGAAGGGGAGCGGCGTGGTTTTTGATTACGCGCTCCCGCGCGCTTCATTCAGTTGGTTCAGGCGCTTTGCGTTCGACGCGATGGCACGGCGCGTTGCGAAGGCAGGCGAGCCGTTTCAATTGTTTTTCGATCCGGCGGAGCTAGTGAATGAACTGCGGCGATTAGGGTTTAACAAAGTCGAGGATTTGGGTGCGGAGGAGCTGAATGAGCGCTACTTCAAAGGTCGCGCGGACAAACTGCGATTGGGCGGCGGAATGGGACGGCTGATTAGCGCGGCTGTTTAGTGTCGAAAGCTCCCATGGAGCGCCAACAAGCCTAATTGAGAGTGCGGACGTCTTCCGGGAGCATCAGCGTGAAGCTGCAATTTCCAGTCGTCGCAGAACATGCCAGAGTGCCGCGGCGCACGAGTTTCGCGGGCGAAGCGTCTGGAAACATTGCGCCGAATTCGATGTCGCGAATCTGTTCCGCAAAGGGACGAAGGTCCTGACTCCCGCGGATGAATTTCACCGAGTCAACCTTTGGATTCTTCAGGCCCGGCGAGAGCAAAACGAAAAAATCGGCCTGAGCGTTTTCGCTGAGAAGCTTACCCATGGAAAAGGTGCGGAACTTCGCCAGGCTGAGCTTGGCGTGATCTGCCAGGCCCTCTATTTTCGTGTCGTCCCCAACCAGAGAAACAAGACGCGTCCGTGTCTCCGGCACGGAATGCGCGGCGGCGATGGCTTCCGCGTAGGTACGTTCGGCTTGCTGTTTTTCGCCGCGCTTCTCATAAATTTGCGCGAGATGATCGCCGACCTCGCCGTGTTGGTTGAGCAGCCAGGAAGCGCGGACGTAGCGTTGAGCCTTGTCGAGATCGCCTCTCTGAAAATAGATCCAGCCGAGCGTGTCCCAATAAATCCCGATGCTAGAAACCTTATGCAGAGCGTCCAGCGACAAACGAGAGAGCTCGATATTGCGCAGGCGCGCGGCGGTAGCGGAGACTGCTGATTCCGCGTATTGCGCGGCTCTATCGAGTTCGATACTGTGCTGCGCGAGATTGTAGGCAACGTTGTTCCACACCACGGGGGTTTGCTTCAGTTCGATTCCTTTTTCGAAAGCCTCGAGCGCCTTGTCCTTTTGTCCGGTGTTAAGAAACGCTTGCCCGAGGCTCACTTCCAGTTCGGCATTCTCGGGCGTGAGAACGGTAGCTTTATCGAGCTCCGGCACAGCCTCCGCGTATTTGTGCTGTTCGAGAAACAGCGCGCCCAGCGCGGCGTGGGCAATGGGATCAAGCGGATTGATCTCAAGCTGTTTGCGGAACGCGGTAGCCGCTTCATCGTACTTCCGCTGTTGCTGCAAGCTGAGGCCGAGATAGTTGTAAACATGCTCGTCGTATGGATTCACTTCCACTTGCTTGCGAAACGCGGTTGCGGCATCGCTGAATTCGCCGAGGCGTAAGTAGGCGAGGCCTAGATCGTTCCATCCCTGCTTACTCTTCGGATCGAGCTGGTTGGCGCGTTCAAGCAGCGGAATGGCTTCCCGAGAATTGCCGGAATTGAGCGAAGCGATGCCCGCTTCGAGCAGTTCAGCGGCGGTGGCTGTGGTGGGAATCGCAGGCGTGCCGGTGATGGAATTTTCGACGACGAGGATCTGGGTTTCGTCCGACTCTACGGCGCGGGCGAACGCAAGGTAATCACTCAAACGCGCAGCCGGAAGATCGCGCATTTTGAAATTGAGCGTGCGTTCGGCCCTGAGTACGTGGTCCTCGCAATGGTAGGAAGATTTGAATTCAGCGTAGTCGCGGTCAACGGAGACGGCCACGGGTGCGCGGGCCACGAAGTTTGACGGCAGCATCATTGTAAGGGTCATGGTGACATCGAGCGGGCTGCCGAGATGAATCGGGCCAGTGGAGTCTTGCGAGGCGTCTGGCATGCCGATGGCAAGCAGCGGCACGCCGACTTTTGATTTTTTGCTGGACCAATCGAGATAACCCGCCTGAGAAAATTCCAGCTCGAGCTCAAATGGCTTGGCGGTGTCGGTCGGGTCGCTCGGCTGGACGTTGGTGACTTCGCCCTTGATACCATCAAGTGCCGCGATGGTTTGGCCCAATTCCTTCCACTGCGTTTGAGGCGTGCGGCGAAACGCGAGGCGCAGAGCGTATTCATTGTCGCCACGGAGGAAATAGCGCAATTTGGCGGACAGTTTCCCCAGATCGCTCACTTGCGCATCAATTTCGACGCGTTGGGTGGAAAGGAACGGAGGATCAATCGGCGTCTCGACAATTTTGCCGGCAGCATCCGCTTGGACCAGGAGCGCGGATTTATTACGCAGCGGAGCTGAAAGCATACGGAACGGTGCAACTTCGGCGGTAGAGTCCATCCAGATGAGATCCGGGCCGCTGGGCACGGCAGTGATGAGGTGATCGAATTGCGAAGGCGAGGGAACGGACGTGTCCAGGGAGCGCGCAAAGGGAATGAGCACGGCGTCAGAGGGAATATCCGCGGCGGCCAGCATCGTAGCGAGCAGAGTGTGCTTGTCTTTGCAGTCGCCATATTGATTCTTGAAAACGTCGCCGGCAGAGTGCGGCTGATAGCGCCCGAGGCCGAAGGAGAGACTGACATAACGGATATTCTGCGCGACGTAGGTGTAGAGCGCTTGAATTTTTTCCAGATCCGTTGCACGGCCTTGGATGAGCTCTTGCGCCTTGGCGCGAATTTCCGGCGTGGGCTCGACGCGGCCCTTTTCGAGGTCAGCGTACCAGGCCGCTACTTCATTCCAATTCTTGAAACTAGTGAGCTGCACGTCCGGCGGCTTCGTGCGCGGCGTCGCGGCCTTCTTGCCGGTATCACCGTCGTCCGCGGGATGTGTGAGGTTCGCATGTTTCCATCGATAGATGCTGCGGCCATTCGCATCGTGTTTTGAAAAGGGCGAGTTGTCCTCGTCGACTCCGTCGCCATTCGGCGCGAGCTTCACCTTGCGGACTTCCTGCCCCGTGACGTTGGTGTAGTCCTGAGAATCGATGATGAGCGCGCGGGTCTGCGGGACATTCACTTCGAGGCGTTCGTCTAGAACGATGCCATCGGTCAGAAAATTTTGCTCGTACCAAAATTGGTTGGGCGCGAGCGGAGTGACGATGCGCGTAACGATTTCGTACTCGATGGTGTCGCCGCGATGGAGCGACGGGACGGTGATGTGCTTTTCCTTGTAGTCGGTGTACTCGGGCGCGTCGCGCGCGACGCTGGCGGTCATTTCCTTGGTCGCGTCGGATCCAGCATTTACGACCGATCCGTCGGGTTTTTGGACGCGCATGGTGCGCACGTCCATTTGCTCGTTGGCTGAGTTGTAGCCGAAGACGAGTTCGCCTAATTGCTGGACGCCGGCGTCGCTTTGCACGCGAATGCGCGCGGTGAGATCGCGTTCGCCGGTGCCGTCATTTTCAAAACGCGCGGTGGTGTAATATTCTTCGATGACGAACGGTTCTTGCGAAAAATCAGCGGGCTGTGTTTTTTGTTCGGCTGCCTTCGCAGCGGATTGCGGCGCAGCGGACGCGGAGTCTTTTTGTTGGGCCGCGACGGAGAATGAAAGTACAACGACGCAGAGTGCACCGATAGAGAAACTCTTCATTCCTGCCCCCGATTCGAGTTAGACGGAACTAGTGTAGGGGCGTTGGCGAGTTGCGTAAAGCGGGACGGTCAAGCAAAGTGAGCAAATGCGAAACGTCGGAAGCGATGGGCGATTCGATTGACAGAGCGTAGATTGATGCGCCAAGATGCAGAAAGACCAGGGCTTGCACAGCATAACCAACGTGTAATCTGTATTTTACGGATATTCGTTGGTGTTCCCGAAATAGAGCACAAGCCCAGCTCTCGGCGAGCCAAATTGAGCGCGGGCGGGGTCTAGAATGAGCGACCATGACGGATGCTGAGGGGACATTTGAGTAAAACGTGACCATCCGATCGGAGCACGGCGCAAACCAATCGCTCAGATTTATTTTCCGCAGGGAATCGAGTTGACAAGACCTGTTGATTCTCCTATACTTCTGCGGTTGTCTTAGGGCTAGTGGGCCCAGTGGTGATTAGGGAAGTCTTTCGTATCCCGGAACAAAGAAGGACGGAACGGGGTAAGAAAGAGCGGCCGAAATGGGGCGCCAGCCCCGCAAAGCCGTGTGAGCCTCTCCGCAGATCAGTAGAAGATGCAGTTCACTCCTCGGGGTGAAGCGTTTTCGCGGAGTACCTGGTAACTCCTTCGGGTGTGGCGACCTTTTCTGTTCATTCACTCGCCGAATTTTGCGCGGGTTAATTTGCCTTGCGCGGAAATCTGCGCACAGGATTTTTGCATACGAGTGTCTAGCAGCGAGTTTTTGGATAGGGGGAAAGCGTGCCGACGTTTTCACAGCTCGTGCGTCATGGCCGGGACAAGATCCGGATGAAGACGAAATCACCCGCGCTGGAGGGCTGTCCGGAAAAGCGCGGCGTGTGCGTACGTGTTTATACGCAAACGCCGAAGAAGCCGAACTCGGCGTTGCGCAAGGTGGCGCGCGCGCGCCTGACGAATAGCGCCGAAGTGACCACTTACATTCCCGGTATTGGCCACAATCTGCAGGAGCACTCGATCGTGCTGGTGCGCGGCGGCCGCGTGAAGGATCTGCCCGGCGTGCGTTACCACATTATTCGCGGCACTTTGGATGCAGCAGGCGTTGAAAATCGAAAACAAGCGCGCTCGAAATATGGCGCGAAGCGGCCCAAAGCCGCACAGAAGTAGGAGAGCGGAACGATGCCACGTAAAGGATGGGTTCTTCGCCGGAAGATTCCAGGTGATCCCGTGTACGGCAGTGATCTGGTGCAGAAGTTTATTTCCAGCATGATGTATGACGGCAAGCGCGCCACGGCGCAGGCTATTTTTTACAACGCGATGGACCAGGTGGCGAAGAAGTCAAACGACGACGCGTTCAAGCTATTCAAGAAGGCCGTGGAGAATTGCAAGCCGGTGCTGGAAGTGAAGACGCGGCGCGTGGGCGGCGCGAACTATCAGGTACCCGTGGAAGTGAACCCGTTCCGCAAGCAGTCGCTAGCGATTCACTGGCTGGTGCTGTATTCCCGGACGCGCAGTGGCAAGACCATGACGGACAAACTGGCCGAAGAGATCATGGACGCGGCGAACGGTCGCGGCGGAGCAGTGAAGAAGAAGGAGGACGTGCACCGCATGGCGGAAGCGAATAAGGCTTTCGCGCACTATCGCTGGTAGCGCGAGGAACAGTTTCAAATGGCACGACAGGTACAACTCGATCAGACCCGCAACATCGGGATCATGGCGCACATTGACGCAGGGAAGACCACGTCAACCGAGCGGATCCTTTTCTACACGGGTGTGACTTATAAGATCGGCGAGGTGCACGAAGGCACCACGGTGATGGACTGGATGGAACAGGAGCGCGAACGCGGAATCACGATTACTTCGGCGGCGACGACGGCTTCCTGGACGCGTTTCGGCAAGAAATGTCGCATTAATATCATTGATACGCCGGGGCACGTGGATTTTACGGTGGAAGTTGAGCGTTCGTTGCGTGTGCTGGACGGAGCCGTCGCGATTTTCGATGCCGTGGCGGGTGTGCAGCCGCAGTCGGAAACCGTGTGGCGCCAGGCGGACAAGTATCGCGTGCCGCGCATCGCGTTCATCAACAAGATGGACCGCATCGGCGCCGATTTCGACCATTCGATTCGCTCGATGCGGCAAAGACTTTCGGCCCACCCCGTTCCCCTGCAATATCCCATCGGAAGAGAGGACAATTTTCTCGGCGTCATTGATTTCATCGAAGAACGCGCGATCGTCTGGAAGGACGAGACGCTGGGCGCGGAATACGAGACTTTGCCGCTGGAAAAGCTGTGGGATGCGGAATATCTGAAGGCGCACCCGGCGCTGGAAGTCGCGGTAAAGGCTTCGGCGTTGACGCCGGAATTCTACAAAGAGCATCGCGAGAAAGTTGTCGAGTACATTGCGGAGCACGACGACGCCATTCTGACCAAGTATCTCGAACAGCATAAGCTCGAACCGGCGGAACTGCGTGCTTCGATTCGCAAGTCCACGATTGGATTGAAGCTGGTGCCGGTGCTGGCCGGATCGGCGTTCAAGAACAAGGGCATTCAGCCGCTCCTCGATGCGGTGGTAGATTATCTTCCTTCTCCAGCGGACGTGCCGCCAGTCGAAGGTACCGACCCCAACGGCGATGAAGCGATTCTGCGCCGCGCGTCCGACGATCAACCATTTGCGGCATTGGCATTCAAAATCATGACCGACCCGTTCGTCGGCCACGTAACCTACATTCGTGTGTATTCCGGCGTGCTGAAGGCGGGGCAAAACGTTTACAACTCGACGCGCAAGACGCGCGAGCGCATTGGACGCTTGCTGCGCATGCACGCGAACAAGCGCGAAGAAATCGAGTCCATTGAAGCGGGCGACATCGCTGCTTGCGTGGGTTTGAAGAACGTCACGACGGGCGACACGCTGTGCGATGAAGACAAACCAGTACTGCTCGAAAACATCGATTTTCCGGCGCCCGTAATTTCGGTGGCCATCGAGCCGAAGACCAAAGCGGACCAGGAGAAAATGGGAACGGCGCTAGGAAAACTGGCGCAGGAAGATCCCACCTTCCGCGTACATACCGATCACGACACGAACCAGACGCTGATTTCCGGGATGGGCGAACTGCATCTAGAAATTATCGTGGACCGCATGATGCGCGAGTTCGGCGTGCAGGCCAACGTGGGCCGGCCGCAGGTGGCGTATCGCGAGACGATTTTGAAGGCGGCGGAAGGGGAAGGAAAGTATATCAAACAGACCGGCGGGCGCGGGCAATACGGCCACGCGGTGCTGAGCGTCCATCCGCTCGCCCATTCGAATCACGAAGACATGCACGAGATGTCTACCGACGAAATCGACGAACTGGCGAAGCAAGTGTCCGGCGGCAAGGGCGGCAAGTGGCATTTTGACAAAGAACATCGCCTGCTATTCGTGGATAAGGTTGTGGGCGGAGCGATTCCGAAGGAATTTATCGCGCCGATCGAAGCGGGTGTGCGCGAAGCGATGGAAACGGGCGTTCTAGCGGGATATGAGATGGTGGATGCCGCCGTGGTTTTGACCGATGGCAGCTACCACGACGTGGACAGCTCGGAAATGGCGTTCAAGATCGCGGGGTCCATGGCTTTCAAGGACGCTTGCAAGCGAGCCAATCCGAAATTGCTCGAGCCCATCATGCGCGTCGAAGTAGTGGTTCCGGAAGATTACATGGGAACGGTGATCGCGGATTTGAATTCGCGCCGCGGACAGATGCAGGGACGCGAATCGCGCGGTGGAACCGAGATAATTAATGTGCGCGTGCCGCTCGCCGCTATGTTCGGTTATGCAACGGAAATTCGCAGCCGCACGCAGGGACGCGGCAGTTTTACGATGCACTTTTCCCATTACGAGCAGGTTCCGGGAAATATCGCGGAAGAGATCATTGGAAGCGCGAACGGCGAGAAATCCAAGAAGTAAGTACTGCCGTGAAATCAAGCAACCAGATTAGTTCTATTTGAGGAGCAGACAGAGAAATGGCGAAAGAGAAATTCGAGCGGAATAAGCCGCATGTGAATATCGGGACGATCGGTCACATTGACCACGGCAAGACGACTTCGACGGCAGCGATTACGAAGGTGCTATCGAAGAACAATCCGAAAGTGGCGTTCCGCGCGTTTGATTCGATTGACAACGCG
>Ga0210390_10000175_pt1 | contig 68841 bp, 57 predicted proteins | sample IncBWH11OmetaG_FD_161050 | JGI IMG/M metagenome (GOLD analysis project Ga0210390, IMG submission 161050) | Forest soil microbial communities from Barre Woods Harvard Forest LTER site, Petersham, Massachusetts, United States - Inc-BW-H-11-O ...
GAGCAGCGCGCGCGTCGGTTCGCGGACCGGGTCGTCGGCGGCGCCGCCGTACCGGGTATGCAGGATCGCGGCGACAAACACCCGCTCCTGATGGGTGATTGCGGCAAACGGCAGCCTGAGGCTGCGGGTGAACGCCTCTTGAGCGCGGTAGTCGGGGTGCTCGAGCCACGCGAAGTCGCCGAGCCAACAGGCTGCGCGGTGCAGCCGCCGCAACCGCTCCGACAAATTCGGGAACAGCGGCGCCGTCCATTCGAGCAGGCGGTCCCCGCGCGGCGGAAAGCGGCTCGCGGTTTGGGCGATCTTGACGCACGCGGCGATCAGCGGGTCGAGATGGTGCTCCGCCGCCGGGACGAGGCCGGAAGCGTAGCCCTCGCGCAGCCCGTAGGCGGAGAATACGACGCGCTGCGGGGCGATCGCGGCGATCAGCCGGCGCAGGATCAGGGCGGCCAGCGGCACCACTTCGAGGCGCTTGCGCGAAATCGTGGTGATGCGCTCGAGCGACTTGCGCGAGAGGCGGCCGATGATGTCGAAGAAGGCCTCCGCCTCGCCGCGCGCGATCGTGTAGTTGTGGATGATGTGAAGCGGGTATCGCGTGTGCTCCATGTGCAGCCGGGCGATCGCCCGCGCGGCGCCGCCGACCAGGTACAGGCTCTGCCCGGGCCCGGCGCGGATTACCGGCGCCGGCGCCAGGATGCGGTCGACCATGTCGGAGACGGTCTTGGCGCTGCCGTCGAATTCAGCGATGCGCAATGGCCCAAGCGGCAGGCTGATCCCGTGGCCGATCCTCGCGTCAGAGCCAGCTGCGCCGCCGGCGCGCGGCCCGACGCGCACCAGCTCGACGCTGCCGCCGCCGAGATCGCCGACGACACCGTCGGCCTCGGGAATGCCGGCCAGCACCCCGGCGGCCGACAGCCTGGCCTCCTCGGCGCCGTCGATCACCACGACCGGGACGTCGCACTCGCGCGCGACCTCGTCGGCAAAGGCCTGGCCGTCGCTGGCGTCGCGCATCGCGGCGGTGGCGAGCACCGCGGGCTGCTCGACCCCGATCGCCCGCGCGAGCGCCACGAAGCGGCGTAGGTTGACGAGGGCCAGCGCTCTTCCCTCGCGGTTTAGCCGCCCGGTCGTCGACAGGCCGCGGGCGAGCCCGCACATGACCTTTTCGTTGAGCAGCGGAAAGAGAGCCGGCCCGTGCCGCTCGAAAACCGCTAGCCGCAACGAGTTCGAGCCCAGATCGATGATCCCGATCCGGCCGGGGGCTGACTGCGCGTGCCGGTCGGACATCGCCAGGGTCAGCTCACGACAAGCTTAGGCTGGGGCCGCCTCGGCGCCCTGCCGCGACCGGACAGGCTAGGGTTCGTCATGAAGTAGGTGTGGGCGGAGAACGGTTCTTCGTCCGCCGGGACGCGGTGATAGCTTCCTTGCGGCGACAAGCTCCAGCTTTGCAATGTGTCGCGCAAATTCGCCACCATGATCTCGTCCAAGACTTGGCGATGGACGGTCGGGTTTTCGATTGGGACCAGCGCCTCGACGCGGCCGTCGAAGTTTCGCGGCATCCAGTCGGCGGAGCTGATGAAAACTGAGGCGTGGTCGGAGGGCAGCTTGTGGCCGTTGCCGAAGCAGACAATGCGTCCATGCTCGAGAAACCGTCCGATGATGCTCTTGACCCGGATGTTGTCGGAGAGCCCCGGCACCCCCGGGCGCAGGCAGCAGATGCCGCGCACGACGAGGTCGATGGCGACGCCGGCCTGCGAGGCCCGATAGAGCAGATCGATGATCGCCGGGTCGACAAGGGCGTTCATCTTGGCCCAGATCTGCGCGGGTTTGCCCTTTTGGGCGTTGGCGATTTCGGCCTCGATCAGCTCGAACAGCCGGGCGCGAAGATTGATCGGCGCGATCCATATCTTTTCGAGCCCGGCGGGCGTCGCGTACCCGGTCATAAAGTTGAACAGCCGCGCCGCATCCCGGCACAGCGCCGGGTCGCAAGTGAAAAACGACAGGTCGGTGTAAACCTTGGCTGTGTAGGGGTGATAGTTGCCAGTCCCGTAATGGACATAGGAGCACAGCTGGCCGCCCTCGCGGCGCACAACGAGCGAGACCTTGGCGTGCGTCTTCAGCTTTAGGAAACCGTAGACGACCTGGACCCCGGCGCGTTCGAGATCGCGGGCCCAGCGGATATTGGCCTCTTCGTCAAAGCGGGCCTTGAGCTCGATCATCGCGGTGACCGACTTGCCGGCCTCGGCGGCCTCGGCGAGCGCCTTGACGATCGGGCTGTCCTCGCTGGTGCGGTACAGCGTCTGCTTGATCGCCGCCACCGCCGGATCGCGCGCCGCCTGCCGCAGGAACTGCACGACGACGTCGAAGCTCTCGTAGGGGTGATGGACGATGATGTCTTTTTGCCGGATGGCGGCAAAGCAGTCGCCGCCGAAATCGCGGATGCGCTCCGGGAAGCGCGCGTTGTAGGGCGTGAACACCAGATCCGGGCGCTCGTCGATGATCAGCTGCTCGGTGTCGTTCAGCCCGAGAATGCCGTCGGTCGCAAATACGTCGCCCGGCGCCGCGTCCAGCCTATCCATCAGAAAGCGCCGCAAGTCCTGCGGCATCGTCGCGTCGACGGCGAGCAGGATAACGTGGCCGCGGCGGCGGCGCTTCAACGCCGTTTCGAAATGGCGGACAAGGTCTTCGGCCTCTTCCTCGAGCTCGACCTCGCTGTCGCGCAGCACCCGAAACAGACCTTGCGAGACGACGGCAAAGCCGGGAAACAGGCGATCGAGAAACATCGCGATCATCTGCTCGACCGGCAGGCAGCGAATCGCCGCGCCGGGCAGGCGGATAAACCGGCGCACCGATGGCGGAATCAAGGTGAGCGCCTGCAGCCGTTCCCCGTCGCTGACCCTCTCGAGCTCGAGGACCAGGCCAAAGCCCCGGTTGGCGATAAACGGAAACGGATGGGCGGGGTCGATCGCCAGCGGCGTCAGCACCGGAAAGACGTCGGCCATGAACTGGTTTTCGAGCCAGACCCGCTCGCTCGGCTGAAGGCTGTCAGGCTCGACGACCGACACGCCCGCTTCGTCGAGCAGCCGGCGCAGCGCCAGCCAGGTGACCTGCTGATCCGCCATCAGCTTGCCGGTGCGCAGGCGAATCGCGTCGAGCTGCTGTCCGGGGGTCAGGCCGTCCTGGCTCGGCGTCTTGATGCCGGCGAGGTACTGACCTTTGAGCCCAGCCACCCGCACCATAAAAAATTCGTCGAGGTTGTTCGCGGAGATCGACAAAAACCGCAGCCGCTCGAGGAGCGGGTGGCGCTGGTTGTCGGCCTCGGCGAGCACCCGCTCGTTGAAAGCGAGCCAGGACAGCTCCCGGTTGATGAACCGGGCGGTGGATTGCAGGGCGACGACGGCGCTTTCGACTGGTCGCGTGCCGATGCTCACGCCGATCTCCCCGCTGATATGAAACGAACCATCTAACAGCAACGATCTTATCGGTGGGATGTGGCGCTGTCATGTCCCCGCGGCAACGCCGAGGGGGCGGGCCGCGTCCGGGGAGGGAAACGCCGAATGCACATGCTGCACTTGCTGCGCCATGCAAAGTCGAGCTGGAAAGACGGTGTCGAGGACCACGAGAGGCCGCTGAACAAGCGCGGGCGCGAAGCGGCGCGGCTCGTCGGCAAGCAACTGCCGAGCGCGGTCGAGGCGATCGACCTGGTGTTGTGCTCGAGCGCGCTGCGCACCCGCCAAACCCTCGATCTGGCGCTCGCCGATTTTCCGACCGCACCGCACCGCCTCGTCGAGGCCGGTCTTTATCTTGCCGACAGCGACCGGTTGATCGACCGCCTGCGGCGGCTCGAGGAGAGCTGGGTCAACGTGCTGCTGATCGGCCATAATCCCGGTTTGCACGAGCTCGCGGTGGCGCTCGCCGAGCCGGAGGCGCCGCGCGCGCAGGCGTTGGCGGCCGGCAAGTTTCCGACGACGGCCCGCGCCAGCTTTGCGGTCGCGACACCGTGGGCGGGGCTCGGCGGCTCGCGCCATCGCCTCGTCGACTATGTGACCCCCGCCTCGTTGTCGGGTGCCGCCGAGTAGTCGGCGCGTTCGACGAGGAGCCGCCTCGCCAGCGGTATCGTAATCGCCGCGCCCCGGCTCAGCGCCGCCAGGTCGAGGGCCGCGGCAAGCTCCGCGGCGGCGGCAAGCGAGCGCTCAATATGCGCGACGAGATAGGCGACGATCGCGGATGGGACGCGCACCTGCCGGTCGGCAAAGTGCTTGGCCAGGACTGCGGCAAGCAGCGCATCGTCCGGCGGCATGATCTCGGCCGCGGGTGCGGCGCGCAGCCGAGAGCCGAGGTCGGCGAGCGCCGGCCGCCAGGCTCCCGGCGCTTGGCATGCGGTCAGCAGCAGGCTGCCGCCCGCCTCCAGCACGGCGTTATGGAGGTGCAAGAGCGCCTCCTCCGGAGCGCGATCGGCATCGTCGACAGCGAGGCTCGCCCTTCCGCGGCGGAAGATTTCCCCGACACCGGCCTCGTTGAGCGCCGCGCCCGCGAGCACGGCTCCGGCGGAGCGCTCGCGCCACACCCGGGCGAGATGGGTTTTCCCGGCGCCCGGCGGCCCGTGCAGCAGCAGTACCGGCGACGGCCATTGCGGCCAGCGCTCGACCCAACCGAGCGCCGCCGCGTTGCTGTCGGAGACAAAGAAATCCCGGCGCCCGTAAACCTCGTGGCGGGGCAGGTCCAAAACCAGCTGCTTCATCGCCGGGCCGCGGGCCGGCGAGACGGCGGCGTACCAGGGCCGCCGCCAAAAGCTTGACCGGGACGCAGCATCACCAAGCCTGCTCGGAGCGCGCGAGGATCCGTGCCCACCGAACCAGGTAGGACACACCCGACAGCACCGTCGTCGCGATCACCGCATAGCTCAACCCGATATCGACCCTGCCCGAATCGGCGCCGAGGCCGAGCCGCGCCAGAACAAAAGCGACAAGCGAAATCTGGAGGCCGGTGTTGATCTTGCTGATGTACAAGGGGTCGTAGTGCTTTGGCACCGCGAACGCCTGGATCAGCACAAAGCCGCCGACGATCATCACGTCGCGGAAGACGACGAGAATGACGAGCGAGGTCCACAGCTGGTGAGCCAGGCCCAGCGCTACGTACACGCTGACGAGCAGCGCCTTGTCGGCAACCGGGTCGAGCAGCGCGCCAAGCCGGGTTCGCCGGTTGAACCGCTTGGCGATGAACCCGTCGAGGGCATCGGACATTCCGGCCACCATAAACACCCAGAACGCGGCGCCGTAGCGGCCCCCGAGGATAAGCCAGATCGCCAGCGGCACCAGCAGCAACCGCCCGAGCGAGATCAGGTTGGGGAGGTTGAGCCCGATGCGCTCGCAGGCAAGGTTCGTGCGGATTTGCGGCATCCCAACGGAGCGGCGCTCAGTTCTGGTCGGCGCCGCCGGCGGGCACCAGGCGCCAGTCGGGCTCGTTGCCGTCGAGGTCGAGATCGGCCTGTGCGAGGCTGGATTTCAGCGCCTCCGGGCTGCCCACGTACCGGATCTGCACTTTCGCCTGCTGCCGGCTCAGCGACAAGAGGTCGACCCTGCGGATGCCGGGCACCGCGGCCAGCCGCCGCTGCAGCTCGACCCAATCGCCAAGGCTGGCGATCGGCACCGTGACGGCGAGGCTCGCTTCCTTGTCGGCGGGCGGCGCTGCACCGTGCTCGATGTCGGCGACCGCGGCGACGACCGCCCGTTTGAAGAAATCGCCGTCGCTCTCGCCGGGGTGGGCGTCGACTGAGTCGGTGCGGCTGTCGCCCGGCTGCCCGAGACGGTAGCGCTTGAGGCTGATGTCGAGCCCGGCAAGCCGACCGTCTTGACGGCGCTCGGCAGCGAGCGCCACGAGCGCTTCGTCGCCGCCGTTGTGCTGGGCGATGTCGCTCAGTGCCTGGGCATCGCCGCTGCGCGCCTGCTCGGCGTCGATCGCGGTCAGATCGCCGACACCGCCGAGCGGCAGGCTGAGCTTTGTCGGGCCCGACGCGGTGGGGGCCTCGTTCCACGCGTCGCGCCACGGGTTGGGATCGTCCCACAGCATCAGCTTGTCGCCGTCCTGAAGAACCGGGACGACGACAACCGGCTTCTCCGGGGTGTCCGAGAAGGCGATGTCGGCGTTGCGAAGCAACTGCCGGATGCGCGAGCGGCGAAAGTGAAACGTGTAGTCGGCGAGGTAGCGCACCTGCGACATCTTTTCGTCCGCCACCTCGAAGCTGTCGACCAGGTTGGTGATCGTCTGGTCGTCGAGCTTTGGCAGCTTCGACAAGTCGGTCGAGCCGGTCAGCCGCTGGATCACCTCGTCGAGGGCGCGCCGCTGCCCCTCGGTGCGCGCCGTCGTGCGCGCCGCCGCGGCGCTGTCGGCGGTGGCGTCAACCTTGACCGTCGCCGAGTAGGGGTCGGGTTGATCGTCAGCCGCCGCGCGGCCGAGACCCAGCATCACGACCAGCAACAGCAGACCGGCGCCGGCGGCGCAACGGCCCGCCCGCCCTGCGGCGCCCGCGGACACCAGCGGCAGCGTCATTGCAAACCGCCTCCAATCCCATATTTTCGGCATTTGCCCGATGGCTTTGCGTCATAGCGCAGATTTCGCGGGGGCGCCATCGCCAGGGATCGACGGCCGCGCGCCGCGGGCTTGCCGGCCGACCAGGAGGCGGCGATGCGGCTCGGCGTGTTGATTTCAGGGCGGGGCTCGAATCTGCAGGCGCTGATCGAGGCCTGCGCCGCTCCCGCCTACCCGGCCGAAATCGCGCTCGTCATCAGCAATCGCGCGGACGCGGCCGGTTTGGCGCGGGCCGCGGCGGCGGGCATACCCGCCAGCGTCCTTTCCGATCGCAGCCGAAGCGAATTTGCCGCGGCAGCGGACGCGCAACTGCGCGGGGCCGGGGTCGAGCTTCTCTGCCTGGCGGGGTTCATGCGGCTCCTCGACAGCGGTTTTGTCGAGGCGTGGCGCGACCGCGTGGTCAACATCCACCCGTCGCTGCTGCCGGCTTTTCCCGGCCTCCACGCGCAGCGTCAGGCGCTGACGGCGGGGGTGCGCTTTGCCGGCTGCACGGTCCATTTCGTGCGCCCGCAGGTCGACACCGGCCCGATCATCGCGCAGGCGGTGGTGCCGGTGCACCCCGGCGACGATGAGGAGCGGCTGTCCAGGCGCATCCTTGCCGCCGAGCACCGGCTTTATCCGCTTGCCGTGCGTCTGGTTGCCGAAGGCCGGGCGCGGATCGTCGCCGGCAAGGTGGAGATCGACGGGTGGCGGGCGCCGAGCGTTGCCGCGCTGAACCCGTCGCCGCCCGATTTGCTTGTCAGCCCGCCCGGTTAGGCTATACCTCAACCGCGCATTCTCAGGCGGTAGAGGACGGCATGGCGGCGACGACGATGGATCCCCTTTTGGCGGAGCATTACCGGACCTGGCGCGGTTTTACCCGGCTCATTCGATATGTCCTTGCGGCGGTCATCATCATACTGATCCTGATGGCGATCTTTTTGCTGTGACCAGGTCGCCATGAAGCTGTTCGACCTGTCCGGCAAAACCGCGATCGTCACCGGGTCGAGCCGCGGCATCGGCCGGGCGATCGCCGAGGCCTTTGCCGAGGCCGGCGGCAAGGTCGTCATCTCGGCGCGCAATGCCGGGCCTTGCGAGGAAACAGCAGCGGCGATCCGCGCCAAGGGCGGCGAGGCGATCGCGCTGCCAGCGCGCATCTCGGACAAGGCGCAACTCGAAAACCTCGTCGCCAAGACGCGCGAGGCCTGGGGCGGGGTCGACATCCTCGTCTGCAACGCCGCGGTCAACCCGCATTACGGCTCGCTCGAAAAGCTGACCGACGAGGTCTTCGAGCGGATGATGGTCAACAACGTGCTGAGCAATTTGTGGCTGTCGCGGATGGTGGCGCCGGACATGCGCGAGCGCCGTGACGGCGCGATCATCTTCATCACCTCGACGGCGGCGCTGCGCTCGACGACGATGCTCGGAATGTATGGGATCACCAAGACCGCCGACTACGCGCTGTGCCGCAACCTCGCGGCGGAGTGGGGCCCCGACAACGTGCGCGTTAACTGCATCGCGCCAAGCGTCGTCACGACTCAGTTCGCCCGGGTGCTTTACGAAGACCCCGAGCGCCGCGCCGCGCGCGAAGCCGGAACCTTGCTCAAGCGCTTGGGCGAGCCCGACGACATCGGCGGGGTAGCGCTGATGCTCGCCTCGCGGGCCGGCGCCTACATCACCGGGCAGACGATCGTCGTCGACGGCGGCACCACGATCGCGCCGTCCTAATCGCAGCACATCACGGCTGGATGTCGTCGCTGGGGTCGTGCCCGATCAGCCGCTCCTCGGCGATCGAGCCGTCGTCATTGTCGACCCGGACTTTTGCCGGCTGATCCGAGCGCGCCAGCCGGATCGCCTCGGCGACCGCCTCTTCGCGGCTCTCGTAATTCGCGCGCGAGCGGTCCTCGCCGTCTTTTGTCACCGCCCATTCTTCGCCGTCCGGGTGCACCCGGTAAACGTGGCGTCCCAACATCTTCGCTTTGCTTTCCAAGCGGTTGTGCGAACCCGCTGCAAACGGGTCGGCGTTGCCGGCGGTTCCGACCAACGCGCCGCGCTCGCGTCTAGCGGAGCTCTGGGAAATCCTCCTCCCAGAATTCGCTTGCCGCTCGGGGTGCGCCGCCGTCGCGGCGGGCCGCCTCGGCGGTGCGCAACTCGACGCGGCGGATCTTGCCCGAGATGGTCTTTGGCAACTCGGTGAACTCGAGCCGGCGAACGCGCTTGTAGGCGGCGAGGTGCTCGCGGCTGTGGCGGAAGATCGCCAAGGCCGTCTCGCGCGTCGCCGGCTGGTCGGCGGCGAGCGCGACAAACGCCTTGGGCACCGCGAGGCGGAGCGGGTCGGGCGACGGCACGATCGCGGCTTCCGCCACCGCCGGGTGCTCGATCAACGCGCTTTCGAGCTCAAACGGGCTGATCCGGTAATCGGAGGCTTTGAACACGTCGTCGGCGCGGCCGACATAGGTCAGATACCCGTCGTCGTCGCAGGCCGCGATGTCGCCGGTGCGGTAGACGGCACCGGCAAGCGGCTGCAATCCACCGTCCTCGCCCTGATAGCCCTGCATCAGGCCCATGGGCGGCGGGTCGAGCGCGAGGCAAACCTCGGCTTCGCGCTGCTCGGCGCCGTCGCCGTCGACGAGCCGCACCCGATAGCCTGGGGCGGGCCGGCCCATCGAGCCCGGCTTGACCGGCTGTCCGGGAAAATTGCCGATCTGCAAGGTCGTCTCGGTCTGGCCGTAGCCGTCGCGCACAGTGACACCCCAGGCGTCGCGCACCCGTTCGATGATTTCGGGATTGAGCGGCTCGCCGGCGCCGAGCGCCTCGCGCAGGCTGACCTTCCACGCGGCGAGATCCTCCTGGATCAGCATCCGCCACACGGTCGGCGGGGCGCAGAAGGTCGTGACCTCGCAGCGCGCGACCGCGTCGAGCAGCCCCTTTGCATTAAAGCGCGGCTGGTTCAGCATGAACACCGTGGCGCCGGCGTTCCACGGCGCGAAAACGCAGCTGTAAGCGTGCTTGGCCCAGCCCGGCGACGAGACGTTGAGGTGAACGTCGCCCGGCCGCGCGCCGAGATAGTACATTGTCGAGAGATGCCCGACTGGATAGCTCTCGTGGCTGTGCAGGACGAGCTTGGGCTTCGCCGTCGTGCCCGAGGTGAAGTACAGCAGCAGCGGGTCGCTCGCCCGGGTCTCGCCATCCGCCTCGAACCGCGCCGGCGCATCATAGCCAGCTTCCCAGCGGTGCCAGCCTGGATCGGCCGCGCCGACCGCGATCCGCGTGTAGTCGCCGCGAAGATCGGCGAACTTGCCGGCGTTGTCGGCGCCGGTGACGACGTGCCGGACCCGCCCGCGGGCGAAGCGGTCGACGAGGTCCTCGCGGTTCAGCAAGGTCGCCGCCGGGATCACGACGGCACCCAGCTTCATCGCCGCCAGCATGCACTCCCACAACGGCGCCACATTGCCGAGCATCATCAAGAGCCGGTCGCCTCGGCGGACGCCGAGCGCCCGCAGATGGTTGGCGAGCCGGCTCGACCGCACCGCCAGTTCGGCGAAGCTGAGGCGGGTTTCGCCGCCGCCCTCCTCGACGATCCACAGGCCGGGCCGGTGGTTGCCCGCCGCCATCGCGTCGAAATAGTCGAGCGCCCAGTTGAACCGTTCGAGCCGCGGCCAGCGAAAATCGCGATAGGCAGTCTCGTAATCGTCGCGATGGGCGAGTAGAAAATCCCGCGCCTCGATAAATGCCGCCGCCGACATGCTTTCCTCCCAAGGTTCGTCCCGGATCGCGCGCATGCTAGCGCAAACCTGCCTTGCCCGCTCGGCATACCGCTAGCGCCGAACACGGTCGCATGCTGTGCGCGGGATCACGGGAGGGATGGCCATGCACGACATCGTCATTCGCGGCGGCACGATCGTCGACGGCACCGGTGCCCCGGCGTTCACCGGCGACATCGCGGTCGAGGGCGGGCGGATCGCCGGGGTCGGCGGCAAGGCCGGGCCGGCGCGGCGGGTGATCGACGCCGACGGGCTGCTGGTGACGCCGGGCTGGGTCGACGTCCACACCCATTACGACGGCCAGGCGACCTGGGACCCGATCCTGGCTCCGTCCTCATGGCATGGCGTGACGACGATCCTGTTCGGAAATTGCGGCGTCGGCTTTGCGCCGGTGCGCCCGCACCACCGCGACGCCTTGATCGACCTGATGGAAGGGGTCGAGGACATCCCGGGCCCGGTCTTGGCCGAGGGCCTCAAATGGGACTGGGAGAGCTTTCCCGACTTTCTCGACGCGCTCGAACGGATGCCGCGCACGATCGACGTGGCGGCGCAGGTGCCGCACCATCCGTTGCGCGTCTATGCGATGGGCGACCGCGCGATCCGGCGCGATCCGGCAACCGCCGACGACGTCGCGCTGATGCGCCGGCTGACCGAGGAGGCGGTGCGCGCCGGCGCGTTCGGCTTTACCACCTCGCGCACCAACGCCCACAAGACAACCCAGGGCGAGATGGTGCCCGGGCGCTTTGCCGAAATCGACGAGTTGACCGGGATCGGCGGCGCGTTGGGCGCGCTCGGGGCCGGCACTTTCGGCATGAACAGCGATTTCGAGGACGAGAAGGCCGAGTTCGAATGGATCACGCGGCTCGGCAGAGAGACCGGCCGCCCGGTGTGGTTCCTGTTGACTGACCGGCCGACCGACCCTGGGCGCTGGCGGCGGATCATGGCGGGTGTCCACCAGGCGCGTGCGGCGGGCGCGTCGGTCACCGCACAGATCGCCGGGCGACCGGTCGGGGTCATCCTCGGCATCGCCACCTCGCTGAACCCGTTCTCGATCCGCGAGCGCTATAAGCCGTTCGAGGCGCTGCCGTTGCCCGAACGCCTGGTGCGGCTGCGCGACCCGGCGATGCGGCGGGCAATCGTCGGCGATGCTCCCTCGCCGGCGCTGCTGAACCGCCTCGGGCCGTTGATTCAGCTCGTCGCGACGCGCTGGGACCGCATGTATGTGATGGGCAACCCACCCGACTACGAGCCGCGCGCCGAGGCGAGCGTCGCGGCGATCGCGGCGCGCACCAACCATTCGCCGGATGAAGTGGCCTATGACTACCTGACCGAGGATGCCGGCAATCTGCTGTTTTTCCCGGTCACCGGCTACGCCCAGGACGACCACGAGCCGATCCGCGAGATGCTGACCGACCCCGCGACCCTGCTCGGGCTTGGCGACGGCGGCGCGCACGTTGCGCAGATCGTCGATGCCAGCATGCCCTCGTACATGCTGACCCATTGGGCGCGCGACCGGGAGCGCGGCCCCGGCCTGCCGCTCGAATTCGTCGTCTGGCGGCTGACCAGCGAGACCGCCGATTTCTTCGGGTTTTCCGATCGCGGGCGGCTCCAGCCGGGCAAGCGCGCCGACATCAACGTGATCGACCACCAGGGGCTTCGGCTCTACCCGCCCGAAATCGTCCACGACCTGCCGGCCGGCGGCAAGCGCCTGGTGCAGCGCGCCGACGGCTATGCTACGACCCTGGTCGCCGGCACCCCGGTCTTCGAGCACGGCGAGCACACCGGGGCGATGCCCGGCCGCCTCGTCCGCCGCGGCCGCGTCTAGCCCGAAACGATAAAACGAAGGGTGCGGCCGGCGTTCGCCTGTCGCTCAAGATCCCACGGGGCGGGACATCTTTAGCTGTCGTAGTTGTTTATGTCGCGCCCCGTCGGCGCCGAAGGAGGCCGAAGCCGGCGAGCGCGGTGCCTAGCAGCGCCAGTGACATCGGTTCCGGCACTGCCGGTGTCACCGTAACGCTCAGCGCCGTAATGGTGGCGAACGTGAGATCGCCGACGTTGGTGAAGTACGTCGCCGGCGCGACAGAGAGACCGCCCGTCGTAAGCGGCAATGGGGTGGCGAGATTGTAGGTTTCGAATAGCGAATTTGTCAGGGATTCATCGGCGAAGAATGGCGATGCGGATTGGGCTTGGCCAAAACCCATGAAACCGGGGGCGGCGGTATTATCCAAGGTTTCGTTCAATACGCCGGTTAAGCTCGCTGTCAGCGCGCCGGACACGAAGGTGGCGGTGCTGGAGACATTCGCATACTCGCCTCCGCTGAAGGTGATATTCGCGGTGTCGGCGACCTCTGTCACGGTGAAGCTGCCGTTGAATGCAGTACCGTTCAATGTGCCGGTGCCCGTGCCGGTGAAAATGTAGTCGATCGGCGATGCCTCGGCGCCGCCGCCGAGCAGCAGAGCGGCGCAACCCGCGAGCAATCCGATCCGAAGCGATATCGACATGTCTTCTCCTTGTGATGCCGCCGCCGCAAGACGACGCACGCGAGCCGGCGATCTGGCGTCACGGAGCAAATCCCATGCCACACGCCTAACCTACTGAATATGACCAGCACGCCTCTTAGAATTAACCTTCATGTAAGCGAAAGTGTAAAACCAACTGACGCTCAATCTTTTGGCAGGCACTGCCCAGGTAGCACTAGCTTTACTTAGCTGGATGAACTTGGAGACGATTTGGGTACGCGGCTTTAAGAAATCCATGCCCATTGTACTTGTCAATCAGCGAATGGCTATAATATACGAGGTAATGATACCTGTAAGAAAGTCCGACACGTTGACCAACCAAATTGATCGGCTGCGGATCGGGCCGGTGGGAGCGTCGCCTGTCTTGTGCGAATTCGGCCAACGCGCGGCACTGCACCCGCCCGACCGTTTCGCCAGCCGCGATCTCGGGAATAGCACGCGCTCAGCCTAGCCTCTATGCGCGACGGGGGCGGTGATGGCGGCGTAGACGAGCTGGCGCGACAGGTAGCGGTAGTAGAGGCGGCGGTTGGGGGCTTGGGATAGAAAGATCGCGACCAGGTCTTCGGCCGGGTCGACCCAGAAATAGGTGCCGGTCACACCGCCCCAGAAGAACTCGCCGACCGAGCCCGGCACCGGCGACATGCCGGGCTGGGTGCGCACGCAAAAGCCGAGGCCAAAGCCGTACCCCATCTCCGGCACCGGGGCCAAGGCGCCAAAGCGCTCGCGCGCGGTCTCGCCATAGCCGCAACCGGGCGGCAGGTGGTTCGAGGCCATGTGGCGGACCGTCTTTGGCGCCAGCAGCCTGACGCCGTCGAGCTCGCCGCCGCTCAGCAGCATCTGGCAAAAGCGCAGGTAGTCGGCCGCGGTCGACACGAGCCCGCCGCCGCCCGAGGCCCAGCGATGCGGGCGGGCGACGTTGCGCATCGGCGGCCGCACGCCGCTTTCGGCCTCGGCCTGCGGCTCGGCGACGCGCTCGGCCTTGGCGCCTGGCGCCGCGAACGCGGTGTCGGTCATGCCAAGCGGGCCGGTGATGTGCGCCGCGAAGAAGTCGGCGAGGCTCTGCCCGGAAACGACCTCGACGACGCGCCCCAGCACGTCGGTCGACATGCTGTATTCCCAGGTGGTGCCGGGCTCGAACAGCAAGGGCAAGCGGGCGAGCTTGGCGACGAGGTCGGCGTTGGTCTGGCTGTCGTTCATCAGGTCGGCGCCGCGCCAGAGCATCTGCACTGGCGTGTCGCCAAACGCAGCGTAGGTCAGGCCGGAGGTATGGCGCAGCAAGTCCTGCACCGTCATCGTGCGCCGGGCGCGGACGCGGTCGAGGCCGACCGTGCGCTCCGTGAATTCGGGCAGGTATTCGGCGACCGGCGAGCCGACCTGCAGATCGCCGCGCTCGGCGAGCATCATCGCCGCGACGCTGGTAACAGGCTTGGTCATCGAGGCCACGCGAAAGATCGCATCGACGCTCATCGCTGCCCCAGCCTCGCGGTCGCGGTAGCCAAAGGCCTCGGCGAACCCGATCCGCCCGCCGCGGGCGATCAGCATCACCGCACCGGGGATCAGCCGGCGCTCGACATCATGCCGCAACGTCTTGCGAATGCGCTCCAGCCGCTCGGCCGACAGGCCGATCTCCTCCGGCCGATCGGCCAAGGGCAACTCCAATCCGCTCATCTCTCGCCTCCGTCGGCTTTGACGCCAGCCGCGCCGGCGCCTGTCCCAGTCGGTCTTCGCATGCTATTTCATACCCGCGTTGACGCGATCGGACGAGGGCGCGAGTGAGCGGGCATGGGTGAATCGGGCCCGGGGGCAAATCGGCCCGAGCGAATCGTCGTCCTCGGTGGCGGGTTTGCCGGGTTGTGGAGCGCCGTCGGCGCGGCGCGCAAGCTGGACGAGCTCGGCGTCGGCTTCGACCGGGTCGAGGTCACGCTGGTCGACCGCAGTCCGTTTCACTCGATTCGGGTGCGCAACTACGAGGCGGAGCTTGGCGACACGCGCGTGCCGCTCGACGACGTGCTATGCCCGATCGGGGTTCGCCGGGTCGAGGCCGAGGTGGCCGACATCGATTTTGGGCGCCGCCGAGTGATCCTCTCTGGTCGCGGCGAGCCGCTGTCATACGACCGGCTGGTGTTCGCGCTGGGCAGCCGGCTGCCGCGCCCGGCGATACCGGGCCTTGCCGAGCATGCCTTCGACGTCGACACCTACGCCGGCGGCTGCCGGCTCAACGCGCATATCGCGGCACTGGCGCCGCGGGGGCCGTCGCCGGGTCGGTGGACAGCGCTCGTGATCGGCGGCGGGCTCACCGGCGTCGAGGTCGCGGCCGAGCTGCCCGGCAAAATGCGCGCGGCGCTGGCCGGCGGGCCGGGTCAGCCGCGCGTGATCATCGCCGACCGCCAGCCGTGGATCGGCTCCGACATGGGCGAGGCGGCGTGCGCCGTCATCGACGAGGCGCTGTCGGCGCTCGGCGTCGAGAGGCGGCCGGGGGTCACGGTCGCGGCGATCGACGCCGAGGGCGCCACCCTGTCGACCGGCGAGCGGATCGAGGCGGCGACAATCGTGTGGTGCGCCGGCATGCAGGCCGATCCGCTGACCCAGCGCTTCCCGGTCGAGCGCGACCGCTTTGGCCGCGTCCCGGTCGACGAGTTTCTCAAGGTGACGGGCATGGCGGCCGAGTTCGCCGCCGGCGACGCCGCCTGGTTCGCGATCGACGGCACCCGCGCCTGCGTCATGTCGTGCCAGCACGGCCGGCCGATGGGCCGCTTTGCCGGGCACAACGTCGTCTGCGACCTCCTGGGCCTGCCGATGCTGCCGCTGCGGATCGACTGGTATACGACGATCCTCGATCTGGGGCCGTGGGGGGCGGTCTGCACCGCCGGCTGGGACCGCCACGTCGCGACAACCGGGGAAGCCGCCAAGCGCACGAAGATCGTGATCAACCGCGAGCGCATCTACCCGCCGCGCTCGGGTGACCGGCGCGAGATCCTAGCGGCCGCGGCACCCGTCGTGCAGGCGCCGCCGGCGTTCTTTCGCTGAGGCTGCACGGCCGCAACCGAAGCGGCGCGAAGCGTTTTGCGAACTTTTCCGGCGTATTGATATGAGACGCGATTCGCTTAAATCGCGCGAATGAGCGACATCCCGACTTTCGCGATCCCGCCGAGCTTTCTCGGTATCCAACGCAGCGATCCCGCGGCCGCGATCTGCATTGCCGGCATACCCTATGACCTCGGCACCTCGAACCGGCCGGGGGCGCGCTTTGGGCCGGCCGCGATCCGCCAGGCAAGCCGGATGCTGGTCGACGGCGACCACCCGGCAAGCTGGGGCGATCCCGCAAAGCTCGACATCGCCGACATCGGCGATTTCCGCATCGCCCATGGCGACATCTTGCAAAGCCTCGCCAGGATCGAGGCGCAGGCGGCGCCGCTCAAACATCTGGCGGCGCTCGGCGGCGACCATACCGTGACCCTCGGCCTGTTGCGCGCGCTGGCAAAGCGGCGCGGCGGACCCTTGGGCCTCGTCCATTTCGACGCGCATGTCGATACCTGGCCCGACAGCTTCGGTCTTGTCTGGGGCCACGGCTCGCCGTTCTACCACGCGATCGGGGAGGGGCTGGTTGACCCGCGCCGGGCCATTCAGATCGGCATCCGCTCGCCGATGCACAAAGCGGTGCACGACTGGACCGTCGGGAAAGGGGTGACGATCATCTTTGCCGACGAGGTGCACGAAGTCGGCCCAGCCGCCGCGGCCGGGCGCATCCGCGAGGTGGTCGGCGACGCCGCCGCCTATCTTACCTTCGATGTCGACGCGCTCGACCCGGCCTTCGCGCCCGGCACCGGCACCCCGGAAGTGGGCGGGCTCGCCACCTGGCAGGCGCGCGCGATCCTGCGCCGCCTCGCCGGCCTCGACTTCGCTGGCATGGATGTCGTCGAAGTGTCGCCACCCTACGACGTTTCGGAGATCACGGCGCTCGCCGCCGCGACCTTTGTGTGGGATTACATCGCCCTGCTTGCGCCGCGCGTTGAGCCGCGACAAGCATGAAGTACCCATAATAAGTCCTTGCATCGCCGGCGCACGTTCCTATCTTAAGCCGCCTGACGCAATCGCACGTGCCTAGGATCCCGCGCGTTTGGGGTGCTGCTACGACGTAACGCGTCTCTTTCGGTCGAGCCGGTCACCCGTGGGCCGGTGTCCTTAAGGGAAACGGCTATGGTCCGGCACGCGATGCGAAGTCCTCGCACGGCCTCCCGCATCTGATCGGGAGGTCTGTCGCCGCGGGGCAACCCCCACCCGTCTGACGGGCGCTCCGTTGCGGCACCTCACCCCAATCGGTCATTCCGTCTGCGGCCGTTCGCGGCCGGGCGGCATGTCGCCTCCTCAGCAAAGGAGGGCCGTGCGATGGCAGAAATCCGCCATGGTGTTGTTCGCCCGCTCGCGGATCCCGTTCTCCCGACTGTCGACGCGCTCGTCGCCGCCTTGCGGCCGAGCGACCCACTTGTCTGCCTGCGCCCGGCGGCGATCGCTGCCGCTGCCCGGCGCTTTGTCGCCGCGTTTCCGGGCGACGTTCTTTACGCGGTCAAGTGCAACCCGGAGCCCGAAGTGCTGGAGGCGCTGTGGACGGGGGGCGTTCGTCACTTCGACTGCGCCTCGCTGGCCGAGGTGCGGCTCGTGCGCGGGCTGCTCCCGAGCGCCGCGATCCATTTCATGCACCCGGTCAAGTCGCGGCCGGCGATTGCCGAGGCGTTCGACCGCTGGGGTGTTATCGACTTTGCGCTCGACAGCGCCGACGAGCTCGCCAAGATTGTGCAGGAGACGGTTCCGGTCGGGCTTGTCGGCGACCCACCGGCGCTCGGGCTGTTTGTCCGGCTGGCGCTGCCAAAGGGTGATGCGGTCTATGACCTTTCGGGCAAGTTCGGCGCCCCGCTGCACGAGGCGGCGGCGCTGCTGCGCGCCGCCCGCCCGCATGCCGCCCGGCTCGGCGTGACCTTTCACGTCGGCTCGCAATGCCTCGACCCCGCCGCCTACCGGCGGGCGCTGGCCTTGGCGGCCGAGGTCATCGCCGCGGCCGAGGTGCCCGTCGAGATCGTCGATGTCGGCGGTGGTTTCCCGGTCAGCTATCCGGACATGACCCCGCCGCCGCTGGGCGCCTTTGTCGATGCGATCACGGCGGGTGCCGCGGCGTTGCCGCAAGAGGTGCGGCTGTGGGCCGAGCCCGGCCGGGGATTGGTCGCCGGCGGCGGCTCGGTGGTGGCGCAGGTGCAGCTGCGGCGCGGCGGCGCCCTCTATGTCAACGACGGCGTCTACGGCACCCTCAGCGACGCTGGCGCATTGGGCTTCCGCTTTCCGGCGCGGCGCATCCGCCTCGGCGAGGACGACGCCGACCAAGCCGAGACCGTCGAGTTCGTGCTGTTCGGCCCGACCTGCGACAGCGCCGACTTCATGAAGGGCCCGTTTCGGCTGCCCGCCGACATGCGCGAGGGGGACTGGATCGAGCTCGGCCAGCTTGGCGCCTATGGCGCCTGCCTCGGCAGCCGATTCAACGGCTTTGGCCCGGCTCCCGTGTTCGGGGTCGCAGATCCGCCGATGCTCCCGACGCCCGGATATTGAACAAATGCCGAGGGCGGTGCGGGTCTCTCCGTCGTCAAAAAGGAAACCTGTGAGCATGAGACGATTGCTGATGTCCCTGGCGGGTCTCTGCACCGGCGCGATCGGGATCCATGGCGCCTCGGCGGCGGCACCTGTACAAGGGTTGCGGCCCGAGGCGCCGATCGAGGTTTCGGCGGCGCCCAGGCGCTTCGACCTGATCATGGTGGACAACGACCGGCATCGCCTGCTCGCCGCGCACAGCCAGGCGGGCACGCTCGCGGTCATCGATCTTGCCGCCGGCAAGCTCGAGCGCGAGGTGCCGGTCGGCCACTCCTCGGCGGTCGCGATCGACGCGCCGGACAACAAGTACTTTGTCGGCACGACCGAGGGCGTCGCCGTCGTCGATCGCGACACGCTCGGCAAGACCGGCTTTATTTCAACCCCGGGCCCGGCCGACGCGATGGTCTTCGACCCGCAAAATCGCCGCCTCTATGTCGGGCATGACGACGACGGCGAGCTTTGGGTCGTCGACCCGCGCCGCAACGAAGTCACCGGTCGGATCGCGATCCCCGGTGCGCCGGAGCTGATGGCGATCGACCCGCAGTCGCACCGCCTCTATGTCAACATCAAGCCGAGCAGCGAAGTCGTCGCGATCGACCCCATGCTGGGTAAGATCGTCGCCCGTTGGTCGAGCTTGCCAACCAACTCGCCGCACGGGCTCGCCCTCGACCTTGTCGACCGGCGTCTGTTCGTCGCCGGGCACAGCCCCACGGTCTCGGTGTTCGCGCTGCCCGCCGGCACGCCGCTTCAAGGCGTCGACATCGGACCCGGCCACGTCGATCAGATCGCCTATGATGTGACCGACCGGCGGCTGTATTGTCCGAGCAGCGGGCGGCTGGTCACCGTCGGCGTCGCCGCCAATTCCGACACCGTCCTCGGTTCAGTGGCGATCCCACAGGGCACGCATTCAGTGGCCGTCGACCCGCGCACCCATCGCGTGTGGATCGCGTACGCGGACAAGGATCATAGCTACGTGCAAGGGTTTTCGCCCGCCGCCGCCGATAAATGATTTTTTGGCGGTAACCAAGTGTTCGACGGTAGGGTGTACCCGAATCGGGGAGGTGGGGGATGGCTGAGATCGGGTTGTTCGAGGCGATCCATTCGGCGCGCTCGTTGCGCCGTCTCAAACCCGACCCGGTCCCCGACGAGCTGATCGCCAAGATCCTCGACGCGGCGATCCGCGCGCCGTCCGCCGGCAACGCCCAAAACTGGGAGTTTGTCGTCGTGCGCGACGCCGAGCGGCGGCGCAAGCTCGGGCTGATCTACCGCAAGGCCTCCGACATCGCCGAGGCAGTCTATGCCGCGCGCGGCCGCCCGGCGCATCTGAGCGACCGGCAATTCGCGCGCATGCTGCAGGGCGGCGCCTATCTGTGGGACCATCTCGGCGAGGCGCCGGTGCTGCTGATCCCGTGCCTGCACCGCCCGCTGGTGCCGCCGCGCGCGGCGCTACCCCCGGAGATCGCCGCGCATTACGACAACGAGCTTGCCTATGCCGACCGCATCCGCGGCGCCAGCATCTACCCGGCGGTGCAGAACATCCTGCTCGCCTGCCGCGGGCTCGGGCTCGGCGCGCTGATCACCACGAACCACATCCGCTGCGAGGGCGAGGTCAAGGAGCTGCTCGGCATCCCCGAGGATGTCGACACCTTCGCGCTGATGCCGATCGGCTGGCCATTAGACAAATTCGGCCCGTTGACCCGCCGCCCGCTCGCCGAAATCGCGCATGCCGACCGCTGGGGTGCGGGCTGGCCCGGCTAGCGCGTCAGCAATGACACGAGGAGGCCGAGCGCCAAGAGTGCGGCGATCCCTTGCCAGACGCGCAGCGGGGCGCGCTCGTAAAGCGTGAGCGGCCGTGGAGCAGCGGGCGGGGCGCGCGCCGGTCCGGCCTCGAATTCGAGCGCCAGCTCCGTCATGTCATGAAAGCGCCGCGCCGGGTCGAGCGCGATCGCCCGCGCGAGCGCCGCCTGGAGCCAGGCGGGCAGGTCCGGCCGCAGCGCGCAAAAATCCACCGGCCGGGTGCGGCGCGGCGGGCTCGTCGCGTCGGCGTTGCCGTAAGGGTATTGACCGGTAAAGGCGCGGAACATCGTGACCCCGAGCGCATAGATGTCGGTCGCCTCGTTGCCGGCTTCGCCCTCCGCCATTTCGGGCGCCATGTAGGCTGCGGTGCCGGGGATGTACTCGGGTGGAAAATCCTCCAGCCCCGGCACGCGAACCACGCCGAGGTCGATCAGCTTCAACGAGCCGCCGCCCTCGAGGATCACATTGTCGGGCTTGATGTCGCGGTGGATGATGCCGGCGCGATGCAGCGCCGCCACCGCGCGGGCGAGCTTGACCGCGATGTTGCGCCCCTCCTCCAACCACAGCGCCGGGCTGCGCGCCAGCCGCGCTTCCAGAAGCTCGCCCTGGTAAAGCGGCATGACCGTGTAAAGGCAGGTCTGACGCCCCGGCGGCAATTCGATGACGCGCCCGACCCAGGGATTGTGCACCCGGGCGCCGACCCAGGCCTCGCGCAGGAAGGCCGCCCGGTAGGCGACGACGCTGGCGAGCTGGGGCTTGGGAAACTTCAAGGCGACGGTGCCGCCCTCGACTTCGTCCTCGGCGCCGAAAAGCCGGGTGTAGCGGCCTTCGGAGATCAACGCCTTAAGCACAAACCCGTCGATCGTTTCGCCGTCGACCGGCACCGGGACGATCGGCAGCTGCACGAGGTCGGCGCCGATGTCGGCCGATCCGGCGGCCGGCAGCGCGACCACGTCGAGGACGAGCGCGGTGCAGTTGTCGGTGCTGCCCGACTGCAGCGCCGCCGCGACCAGGGCGCCGGCGGTATCCTCGGGAGCCGAGCGGTCGCGCAGGATCTCGGCGATGCTCTGCTCGCTCAGAAATCCATGCACGCCGTCGCTGCACAACAGAAGCCGGTCGTGCAGCGCGACCGGCTGGGTGGCGTAGTCGAGCCGCACCTCGGCCTCGACACCAAGCGCGCGGGTGAGCGTGTGCGAGCGGCCGATGCCGTCCTCGCGCACATGGTCGGCGGTAAGACAGCTCAGGCGGTCGCGACCGAAGCGGTAGGCCCGCGTATCGCCGACATGCAGCAGGTGGACGACGCGGCCGCGCAGCACCAGTGCTGTGAAGGTGCAGCCCATCCCCGCGAGCGCGGGGTCCTGACGGCCCTGGGTGTTGATCCAGCCGTTGAGCGCGCTGATGATCCGGCCGCCGGCGCGCTGCACCTCCATCGTCTCGGGCAGGTCGCAAAACCCGTCGAGAAACCCGCGCACCGCGGTTTCGGCGGCGATGCGGCCGCCCTTGGCGCCGCCGATGCCGTCGGCGATCGCCGCCACCACCTCCTGGCGCGGCTCGGGCAATTCCGCGCCGAGCAGCGCGCCGGCAAAATCCTGGTTGTCCTTGCGCGGCCCGGTGCGCGAGGCAAACCCGACGCTGGCCTGCAGGCTGACTTCAACCGCCGCCATGGCACCGCCGCCGTCGGGCCGCCGATCGCACCGCCCGCCGTGCGGAGCGGGCGCCAGCGCCAACCCGTCTTGGCCGGGTGGCGGGGCTTCGCGAATTTCGGCGGCCTGGTGGTGCGATGCCAACGGATCGTTCCCATCCGTTCGCTGAATCGCACCACCAACCCGTTAATCTGGTGGGCCGATTCACGAAATGCTTGGGAACCAAGCGTTTCGATCGGACCGCTGGAACCACCGTGAAGGCGGCGTCTGCTGCGCGACGGAATCTGTCCAATTTATGCTCTCCGGTCTTCGCCGAACCTATCACAAGACGCTTTTGACCGTGCTTATTAACGTCAAAGTTAGATTGCCTATGTATTAGGCAAATTATTGCCTAATCAGTAAGCAGATAGCCCTTGATCATCGCCGTCGCCGGTGACCAGGCCAGCCGCATCACGGACCTCCGGCTCTCTTGTTGCTGCCGGCACGCACCCCGGAAAAATCCCGGCACGCTCGAGAAAAAATCCCGCTTGTCTCCTGATGGCGGAGCTTACCTGTCTGCCCCGCGGGGTCAAAACATCCGAGCGCCGGCGCGTTCGCGCCGATCGGATTTGCCGCCGACCGGGGCGACAGCGCCGCACGGCTACGACCGCGCTCGACCCCGCGCCGCCGGGCCCGCGACTTCCGGGCGCTGGCGTAGCAGGCGCGACGATGCGGACCGCGGGTCTCCCGGTCCTGACCGGACGAAGCCAAAGGCACGTCGCCCGCGATCGTGCTAGCTCGTCCCCACGCCGGCGAGCCGCAGTGCCGGGCTCTGGCGGCCCGCGCGCGGGCGGGAAAACCCTAGGCAGACCGGCCGCGTCGTGCCGGCCGCGTCACCCCAGGCGCCGGTTTTTGGCGTAGGCATGGATTTTGCCTCCAGCGCTGCCGGAGGGGATGCACTTCCCGCATTCGCCAGTGGCGGGCTCGGTGTCAACGCTTGGGTCCGATAACAACGGTAAGAGGCAGAGAGATGCTAGTTCCAACGCCAAAATGGCTTGATACCGGCTCGAACGCTTGGCAAATGGCTGCTGCGACCTTTGTCGGCCTGCAGAGCGTCCCGGGGCTGGTGGTTCTCTACGGGGGCATTGTCAAACGGAAGTGGGCGATCAACTCGGCGTTCATGGCGATGTACGCCTTTGCCGCGGTGATGGTCGTCTGGGTGCTGTGGGCCTACAACATGTCGTTTGGCGAGCAGCTGTTCCCGTTCTGGGGCAAACCGGCGCCTGCCATATCGGCGGCTTTCATGCTCCAGCAGGCAACGATCCCGGCCGCGGCGTCGGGCATGCCGCCGCTCGCCTTCCCAATGGCGACGATGATGTTCTTCCAGTTCGTCTTCGCCGCGATCACCGTGATCATCCTCGCCGGCTCGCTGATCGGCCGCATGAGCTTCAAGGCGTGGATCATCTTCGTGCCGCTGTGGATGACGTTCGTCTACACGGTCGGCTGCTACAGCATTTGGGGCGGCGGCTGGCTGGCCCAACTGGGCGCGCTCGATTTCTCCGGCGGTTACGTGATCCATCTCGCCGCCGGCACGTCGGGCTTTGTCGCGGCGGCGGTGATCGGCCCGCGCATCCAGCAAGATCGCGACCATTTCCCGCCGAACAGCCTCTTGATGGCATTGGTCGGCGCCGGCATCCTGTGGCTTGGCTGGAACGGGTTCAACGGCGGCGACCCCTATTTCGCCAACGCCGACGCGTCCGCCGCCATTCTCAACACGAACCTGTGCACCTGCGTGGCGCTCCTGGTGTGGACGATCATGGACACGATGTCCTACGGCAAGCCGTCGGTCGTCGGCGCCATCAACGGCATGATCGCCGGCCTCGTCGGCATCACCCCGGCGGCCGGCTACGTCAACGGCTGGGGTGCGATCATCATCGGCGTCTGCGCCGGCATCATTCCCTGGTTCGTCATGAACAAGGTGCAGACGACGGCGCTGTTCCGCCGGGTCGACGACACGCTGAGCGTGCTGTCCACCCACGGGGTCGCCGGCTTGATGGGCGGGCTGTTGACCGGTATCCTCGCCAACCCGGACATGCTTGAATACATCGGAACCGAGAAGGACGCGCCCGGGGTCAGCGGCACCGGCTGGTTCTACGGCAGCTTCCACCAGTTCATGCTGCAGGTCTACGCCGCGGCGTTCATCATCGTCTTCAACGTCGTCGCCACCTTTGTCATCCTCAAGGTGATCTCGATCTTCGTCTCGTTGCGGATGGACGAGGCGACGTTGCGCGTCGGCGACGACGCGGTGCATGGCGAGACGGCCTATAATTTCGGTGACGGGGACGAAATACCAGCGGTCGCCGAGTAGGTTCTGCGACGATCGCAGGGAAGTGCAGGGGCCGGTCGTGACGACCGGCCCCGTCCGGTTTGCCGCGGCTGGCGCCACCCCTTGCCGACGGTTCCGACAGGAAAACCGCGAAAGGATAAGAGCATTGCATCGGCACCGGCAACGCGCACTGTTCGCCGTCCTTTTGATCGCGTTGCCGGCGGCAGCCCTGGCGCAGGCGCCCACACCCGCGACCGCCGCTCCCAAGCTCGACAGCGGCGATACGGCGTGGATGCTGACCGCGACGGCCCTCGTGCTGATGATGACGATACCGGGCCTGGCGCTGTTTTACGGCGGCATGGTCCGCAAGATGAACGTGCTGGCGACGGTCATGCAGAGCTTTACGGTGACCTGCCTCGTCACGGTGTTGTGGACGGTCGTCGGCTACAGCCTTGCCTTTACCACCGGCTCGCCGTTTCTCGGCGGCTTGAGCCGGGTTCTGCTGCTCGGCATGACGCTCGACACGGTCAACGGCCTGGCCAAAACCGTGCCCGAATCGGTCTACATGTGCTTTCAGATGACCTTTGCGATCATCACCCCGGCGCTGATCTGCGGGGCGATCGCCGACCGCATGAAGTTTTCCGCGCTCTTGTGGTTCATCGGCTTGTGGAGCCTCTGCGTCTACGCGCCGGTCGCGCACTGGGTGTGGGGGGCAGACGGCTTTCTGAACAATGCGGGCGTGCTCGATTTTGCCGGCGGGACCGTGGTCCACGTCAATTCGGGGGTCGCCGGGCTGATGGCGGCATTGGTCATCGGCAAGCGGCGCGGCTACGGCAGCGAGCCGATGGCGCCGCACAATTTGGTGCTCAGCGTCCTCGGCGCCTCGCTGCTGTGGGTCGGGTGGTTCGGGTTCAACGCCGGCTCGGCGACCGCGGCAAACGGCAACGCCGGCATGGCGATGGCGGTGACCCAAATCGCCACGGCGACGGCGGCGCTCGCCTGGATGCTCGCCGAATGGGTCGGCAAAGGAAAGCCGAGCGTGCTCGGCATCATCTCCGGCGCGGTTGCGGGTCTGGTCGCGGTCACACCGGCCTCGGGATTTGTCGACCCGCGCGGCGCGCTCTTGATCGGCGCCGCGGCCGGCGTCGTGTGCTACTGGAGCACCAGCACCCTCAAGCATTGGCTCGGCTACGACGACAGCCTCGACGCCTTTGGCGTGCACGGCGTCGGCGGCGCATTGGGCGCGGTCCTGACCGGGGTATTGGCGGTGGCGTGGGTCGGCGGCCCCGGCAAGAGCGGCCTCGTCGACGGCAACCCGCACCAGGTCGCGACGCAGCTCTACGCGGTCGTCGTCACCATTGTCTATGATGCGATCGTGTCGCTGATCTTGTTGAAGCTCGTCGACTTGACGATCGGCCTGCGCGTCGACACCGACGTCGAACGCGAGGGGCTCGACCTGGCGATCCACGGCGAGGCGGTCCAGTGAGCGCCACGCTCGCCGCGCCGCCCGCGCAAACGAGATGGTGAGGGCATGAAAAAGGTCGAGGCAATCATCAAGCCGTTCAAGCTCGACGAGGTCAAGGACGCCCTGCACGAGGTCGGCGTCACCGGCATGACGGTCAGCGAAGTCAAAGGCTTCGGTCGCCAGAAGGGGCACACCGAGGTTTATCGCGGGGCGGAGTACGTGATCGACTTCCTGCCCAAGATCAAAATCGAGGTGGTGCTTGACGACAGCCTTGTCGAGCGCGCGGTTCACGCGATCCAGGACGCCGCGTGCACCGACAAGATCGGCGACGGCAAGATCTTTGTCTGCCCGATCGAGCAGGCAATCCGCATCCGTACCGGCGAGCAGGGGCCGGACGCGGTCTGACCCGGTCTAACCGGCCTGAGCCCAACCCCTTCAACCCGTCCAACCAGAGGAAGCGTGCGATGTCGGAGAGCGGCAAGGTAATGGCGCTGATCAAGGAGCACGAGGTCAAGTATGTCGACTTTCGGTTTACCGACCCGCGCGGCAAGTGGCAGCATCTGGCACACCACGTGCGCACGATCAGCGAGAATTTTCTCGATGAGGGCGTGATGTTCGACGGGTCGTCGATCGCCGGGTGGAAGGCGATCAACGAGTCGGACATGATGCTGGTGCCGGACTGTGCGACCGCGGTCTTGGACCCGTTTGCGGCGCAGACTTCGCTGATCGTGTTTTGCGACGTGCACGAGCCGCTGACCGGGCAGCCCTATGCCCGCGACCCGCGCTCGACCGCGAAAAAGGCCGAGCGGCACCTGGTTTCGTCGGGGGTCGGCGACACCGCGTATTTTGGCCCCGAGGCCGAGTTTTTCATCTTTGACGACGTGCGCTACCAGACGGCCATGAACGGGGCGATGTACGCGATCGACAGCGCCGAGGGGCCCTATGTCTCGGGGCGCGAGTTCCCGGACGGCAATTCGGGCCACCGCCCGCCGGTCAAGGGCGGCTATTTCCCGGTGCCGCCGGTCGACAGCCAGGCCGATTTGCGCGCCGAGATGCTGTCGGTGATGGCCGACATGGGGCTCAAGGTCGAAAAGCACCACCACGAGGTGGCGCCGGCGCAGGCCGAGCTGGGGTTCGAGTTCTCGACCCTGGTTTCGACCGCCGACCACATGCAGATCTACAAATACGTCGTCCAGAGTGTCGCCCAGCAATACGGCAAGAGCGCGACCTTTATGCCAAAGCCGGTCATGGGCGACAACGGGTCGGGCATGCACACCCACCAGTCGTTGTGGAAGAACGAGAACACGCTCTTCGCCGGCAACCTCTACGCCGACTTGAGCGAGACCGCACTCTACTACATCGGCGGGATCATCCGGCATGCGAAGGCGATCAATGCCTTTACCAACCCGACGACGAACAGCTACAAGCGCCTCATTCCCGGGTTCGAGGCGCCGGTGTTGCTCGCCTATTCGTCGCGCAACCGCTCGGCCAGCTGCCGCATCCCCTATGTCTCGAGCCCCAAAGCGAAACGCGTCGAGGTGCGCTACCCCGACCCCGCCGCCAACCCGTACCTCGCCTTTGCCGCGATGCTGATGGCGGGCCTGGACGGCATCCAGAACAAGATCCACCCGGGCGACCCGATCGACAAGAACCTCTACGATTTGCCGCCCGAGGAGCTGAAGGACATTCCCGTGGTGTGCGGCTCGCTGCGCGAGGCGCTGGGCGAGCTCGCCCACGACCACGCCTTTTTATTGAAGGGCGACGTCTTCACCCGCGACCAGATCGAGGCCTACATCGAATTGAAATGGGAGGAGGTGTACAATTTCGAGCACACCCCCCACCCGATCGAGTTCCAGATGTACTACTCGGTCTGACCCCCGGCGTGCCGCGCCACGCGGGCGTCAGTGCGGCATGACCTCGTTGGCGAGCTTGGTCATCGACTTGACGAAGAGGGCGTGGTCCGTGATCCCGCCCTGGTTGAAGTAGCAGATCATCGGCCGAGCCGCGCCGGGTCCGTTTTGCGGGCTCGGGTCACGCGCTATCCGCGCGCGCCGCTTCCGACCATCATCGGCTCTGGTCTGTTCGCCGGCGCGACTTGCGCCGCCTTGACGCAGATGTCGACCGCCTCACGCAACGAGCTGACGTAATAGTCGGCGCCGAGCTCGTTGCGGAGCCGCTCGTCCCTCAGCACCGCATCCTCGACCGGCCATAAGCCGACCACGATCGGCACTCGCGCCAGCCGCTGCCTCAACCGTTCGACCAGGTAGCGCAAATGCGCCGGATTGCCGGAAATTTCGAGATACGAGATACAGATCATCGCGACGTCGCGGGTGTCCAGCATGCCGATTTGGCCGCGGGAAACCGCCGCGTATGCCATCGGCCGGGCACCGATGCCGTGTTTCTGGAGAAGCTGGGCGAGCATCGCCGCGGCGGCTTCGTCGAGCGGCCCTCTGCCGGCGATGCACAGCACGGCCGAAGCCGAGCGCCAAGCGGGTGCAATCGCACCCGCTTCCGGCGTGAGGCTGTCCGGAATCGGGTGCTTGGGGAGTTTGCTCTCTTCGGGCGTCGGGCCGGCGACTTCCTTGGCGCCGCCGGCCGGTGCGGGTTGCTTGTCGTCGTAGCGCGCGAGATCGTGCACGACCTCGTCGATCGTTTCCTTGACGCGGTGGAGCTGGTCGCTTTGCAAAACACCGCGTTGAGCGTCGCTCGCCGCCAACTGCAGGCCCTTGAGCGCGACCTCGTCGTAGTAGGTCGACAGCGAGCGCTCTTTGAGCAACGTCTCGGCGTGTTCGCGGGCCTCGTCCGCATCCCCGGCGAGGACTCGCTGATAAAAGCTCTCGACTGGGGTGAGCGGCGGCCTGTCGCCGAGCATTACTTCGAGGAACTCGAGCCGTTTGACGTGGCGGCCGAGCACCACCAGGCACAATGTCAGCGGCGTCGAGAGAACCAAGCCGATCGGCCCCCACAACCAGCTCCAAAATATCGCGGCAATCACCACGGCCGCCGGCGACAACCCGGTGCTGTGGCCATAGAGCAGGGGCTCGACCACCTGTCCTGCCAAGCTCTCGACCACAACGTAGAGCGCGATTGTCCACATCATCATCGACCAGCCGGGCTCTACAGCGACCGCCAGCGCGATCGGAAACAGCGCCGACAGGAACGAGCCGATGTAGGGCACGAACCGCAGCAGCGCCGAAACGATGCCCCACAGGGCGGGATGGGGGACGCCGATCAGCAGCAATCCGAAGCCGATGATGAAGCCGAAGCTCGTATTGATCGCCAGCTGCGTCAGAAAATAGCGGCTGAGCCGTCGCCCGCCGTCGTCGAGCGCCACCGTCGTGCTGTGCAAGTCGCCCGAGCCGATCAGCCGGATCATGCGGTCGCGCAGATCCTCTCGTTGCAGCAGCACAAAAATCGCGACGACAAAGATGATGCCCAGCGTGGCAAACGGTGACAGCGCCGGCGACAAGTAACGGCTGACCAGCGCGAATGATGTGGGGTTTGGTTGGCGCACCTCGACGGGGACGGGCTGTCGCCCGGCTGAGCTCGCCTCGGCAGGCCCGGTTGCCGCCGCGGAGGGAGCCGCGCCCGCCTTCGCGCCGGCAAGCTGATGCCCAAGCCGGCCGATCAGCCCGTTTACGCGACCGATGGTGAGCCCGCGGACGGTGTCGATTTTTTGCTCGATCGTGCCGGAGTAGCGCGGGACTTCGCGGACCAGACTGGCGATCTGCGTCCCGATTGCCCCGCCGATCCCGATGATGACGCCGAGCGCCAGAATTGCCGCGAGCAGGACCGCGGGCGTACGCCAAAGCCTCGCTCGCCGCAGCAATCCCACAAGGGGCGCGAGCAGGAACGACAGCAGCACCGCAATCGTGATTGGGATCAGGATTTCGCGCGCGAGGTACAGAGCGGCGACGACAATCGCGGCGACCATCAGCAGCGAGTCCTGAGCCGGCGCCGGCATCGCCGCGGGTGCAATCTGAGCTCGTGAGAGCGGGGGCGCATTAAGGGGCTCGGGCACCGCAATGATCCTTGGTTCGCCGAAAACGTGCAACGCTAACGCCCCCCACATTCGACTTGTTCGGGTAAAGGATGCGCCGTCGTGTGCCGATCGCGGGTGCGGGGTCGCGACTCCGCGCCCCTCTCAAGACGCGCTCGTTCCCGTCCTCGCACATCGCCGGCGGCTCGCGTGCTGGGGCATGGCTCCCCGCCCGCGAACGCCCGTTGACAGGCTGCGTCGAATAAATTCAGCCTGCGTCGAATAAATGAAGGTCTTGCATCGCATCGGGAGAAGAAGAATGGGCCTCGACCTTTTGATCAAGAATGGCACCGTGGTGGACGGATCGGGGCTGCCGCGCTTTCGTGCCGATGTCGGCGTCAAGGGCGGGCGCATCGTCGAGATCGGCCGCATCCGCGGCGCCGCCGAACGGGTGATCGACGCCGACGGGCTGATCGTGGCACCCGGGTTTATCGACGGTCACACCCACATGGACGCGCAGGTCGCCTGGGATGCGCTCGGCAGCTGCTCGTGCTGGCACGGCGTCACGAGCGTTGTGATGGGCAATTGCGGGTTTGCGCTTGCACCCTGCAAGCCCGCGGACCGCGAGTGGTATGCGCGCTGCCTGACCGCGGTCGAGGACATCCCGACCGAGGCGATGCTGGCCGGCATCGAGTGGGATTGGGAGACTTTTCCCGAATACCTCGCCAATGTCGAGCGGCTGCCGAAGGGGCTGAATTACGGCATGTATATCGGCCATTCGGCGCTGCGCATGTACGCGATGGGCAGGCGCGCGCTCGACGAGGCGGCGAGCGAGGACGACCTTCGCCATATGGAGCATGCGGTGACCGAGGCGATCCGCGCCGGCGCGCTCGGCTTTTCGACCTCGCGGGCGACGACCCACGTGACCCCGGACGACACGCCGGTCGCGAGCCGCATCGCCGAATGGACCGAGATCGAGCGGCTGGTGGGTGCGATGGGCGCCCTCAACTGCGGCATTTTCCAAATCGGCCCCGACATTTCGGGCGGAGAGGCGCAGCGCGCGTGCTTAGCTCGCCTTCGCAAGATCGCGCTCGACAGCGGGCGGCCGGTCATGTTCGGCATGCTCGCCACCCGGCAAGGCGTCGACCCGAACCCGTGGGACTACCAAACCCGCTTTATGGACGAGACGGTTGCCGCGGGCGGGCGCATGTACGGCCAGGCGACGACCCGCTCGATCAACGCGGTGTTCTCGCTGCGCTCGTACCTGCCGTTCGACGTGCTGCCGACGTGGAGGGGAATCCGCGCCCTGCCGCTCGCCGAACAGAAGCGGCGGCTCGCGGATCCCGAGGTGCGCGCGCGCCTCATTGCCGCGGAGGCGGCGATGAAGCCGCGCGACCGGGTGTTGCAGGGCGGCGGGGCGGCGACGACCGACCCGCGCAAGCCCGATTACGACAACCTCTTTCCGATGCTGAGCGTCGACTGGGACGACCCCAGCGTCGGCGAATTGGCGCGACGCCAGAACAAGCACCCAGTCGAGGTCATCATCGACCTGGCGCTTGAAAACGACAACCGCATGTTCGTCCAGCCGATCGTCAACGAGCGGCCCGGCGACGTGCTGAACCTGCTGAAGCACCCGCGCACCCTGGCGACCTTTTCCGATTCGGGCGCGCATGTGTGCCAGGAGATGGGCTCTTCGCTGCAGACCCATCTGTTGAGCTACTGGGTGCGCAACAAGCAGCAATTCACGCTCGAGGAAGCGGTGCGCATGCTGACCTTCGACAATGCTTCGGCCTGGGAATTGCCGGACCGCGGCCTGGTGCGCACCGGCTACGCCGCCGATGTCGTCGTGTTCGACGAGGCGACGATCAAGCCGCGCCTGCCGACCGTCGAAGAGGACCTGCCGGGGGGCGCGCGCCGGCTCGTGCAAAAGGCCGACGGCATCGCGGCGACAATCGTGAACGGCGCCGTCTCGGTTGAAAACGGCGACGCCACCGGCTGCTCGCCCGGCATCGTGCTGAAGAGCCGCCTCGCCGCGTAGGCCAATCCCTGGGGCACCCGGAGGCTGCCGCTGGGCGGCGAGCCGGATGTCGGGCGCAGGATAGATCGCTTGGCGCTACGTGCAAAACGCCGGCGAATTTTCACACATTGGCATGCCTCGCGCGGGCGCACCTCCGGCTCCCGCGCGAGATGCGCCCGCGGCGCGGCGGCTAGAGAGTCTCAGCGGGCCTTGCCGAGGTTCTGCGCGACGAAGTCCCAGTTGACCAGATGGTCGAGGAAGGTCTGCACAAAATCCGGGCGGCGATTCTGGTAGTCTAGGTAATAGGCATGCTCCCAGACATCGCAGGTCAGGAGCGCCGTCTGGCCTTCGGCGAGCGGGTTGACCGCATTCGGCGTAGGCACGATCTTGAGCTGCCCCCGCTCGGCGACGAGCCACGCCCAGCCGCTGCCGAACTGGCCGACGGCGGCCGCCTTGAACTGCTCCTTGAACTTGTCCAGCCCACCGCAATCCTTGTCGATCGCCGCGGCGACATTGCCGGACGGCGCGCCGCCGCCCTGCGGCTTCATCGAATGCCAGAAGAAGGTGTGGTTCCACACCTGTGCCGCATTGTTGAAGACACCGGTCTTCGAGCTGTCCTTGTAGGTCGCCTTGACGATCTCCTCGAGCGACTGCTGCTCGAATGGCGAGCCCTTGACGAGGTTGTTCAGGTTCGTGACATAGGCCTGATGGTGCCTGCCGTAATGGAAGTCCATCGTGCGTTCGGAGACATGCGGCTCGAGCGCGTTTTTCGGGTAGGGCAGGGGCGGCAATTCGAAAGCCATGACGACCATCCCGCGTGATGTGAAGGGAGTGCGTGAAAAAACGCCAGTTTCGGCCCAACGTTCCGCCAGCGCGGAGCCGCTGTCGCCGGTTGCGGCGTTGGTGCGGCGCCACGACCGCGACCGGTTCCAGACGGTGCTGTTTGCCCCGGCCGCTCGCCGCGAAGCGCTGTTCGCGCTTTACGCCTTCAACTACGAGATTGCAAGGGTGCGGGAGAGCGTCACCCAGCCGACCCTCGGACGCATCCGTCTCGAATGGTGGCGCGAGAACATCGCCGCGGCGTATGGCGGGGGCGCCGTGCGGCGCCAGCCGATTGTCGAGGCGCTGACTGCCGTTGTGCGCGGCGCCCGCTTGACGCGCGCCCATCTCGACCGGCTGATCGAGGCCCGCGAAGCCGATTTCGCCGACGAGCCGCCGCCGGACCTCGCGGCACTGGAGGACTACGCCGAGGGCACGTCGTCAAGGCTGGTGCTTTTGGCCCTCGAAGTGCTCGACGTGCGCGGCGCTTTGGCGGCCGAGGCCGGGCATCATATCGGCATCGGCTATGCGCTCGCCGGGTTCCTGCGGGCATTGCCGTCTCAGGCAGGGGTGCGCCAGGTCATCCCGGCGGATGGCGCAGCGCGAGCGGATCTCGACCCCGCCCACGCTCGGCGGATGCGAGGATCTCCGGCGCTGCGCTACGCCGTTGCCGAAATCGCGGCAGCGGCGGAAGGTCATCTGCGCCGGGCGCGGCAAATCCGACGCGCGGTCTCTCGGGCGGCGTTGCCGGCGCTGTTACCAGCGGTGATTGCCGAGCGCTGGCTGCGCCAGCTCGGGCGGGCTGGCGGCGATCCGTTCGATCCGAGCTTGGCGCGCGCCGACCCGCTGCAGATCTGGCGCCTACTCGCCGCCATGCTGCGCGGCCGCTTTTGAGCGACCGTGCGCCGGACGCTCACGCGATTCGGGCGCGCAATAAAAACCGCATTCCGGTTTAGCGCAACCTGTCCTCAATAGCGGCGGAGCAGGCCGACGAGGCGCCCCTGCACCTTTACCCGGTCGGGGCCGAAGATCCGGGTTTCGTACGCCTTGTTGGCGGGTTCGAGCGCGATCGAGGCGCCGCGGCGGCGCAGCCGTTTTAACGTCACCTCCTGGTCGTCGATCAGCGCCACGACGACGGCACCGTTCTCGGCGGTGTCGCTGCGCTCGATGACGACCGTGTCGCCGTCCAGAATGCCGGCGTCGATCATGCTGTCGCCGGCGACCTCGAGCGCGTAATGCTCGCCGGCCCGGCCGAGCAGGCTTGCCGGCACGCCGACCGACGCGCTCTGGTCGCGCAACGCCTCGATCGGGGTGCCGGCGGCGATGCGGCCGTAAAGCGGCAGATCGACCGCGGCGACATCGGGCGCCACCGGGGCGCCCGGCAGCGACGCCTTGAAGTCGCCGCGAATCACCTTGGCCGAAAAGCCGCCGCGATCCGGTACGGGCGCGGCGCTTTCCTCGGGCAGCTTGACGACCTCCAAGGCCCGTGCCCGATGCGGCAAGCGGCGGATAAACCCGCGCTCCTCGAGGCCGCTGACGAGCCGGTGAATCCCCGACTTCGATTTCAGCCGAAGCGCGTCCTTCATCTCGTCAAAGGACGGGGACACCCCGGTCGCGGTCAGCCGCTGATTGATAAACAGCAGCAATTCACGCTGCTTCGCGGTCAGCATGGAACCCCCACTTTTGCAGTGTGGAACGAATCCTAAACGCTGACTGCCGTTCTACTTTGGTTCGCGCCTCCCGTCAAGTAGCGCAAAAGGATCAAATTCCGCCGCGACGCCTCGCGACGCTCTTTCAAACCGGCAACGCGCCGGCGGGAAAGCGAAGGATCGGCACCGTCTCGCCGGCGCTGGCGGGCGGGGCGTGCGGCGGACGCAGAACCAGGCAGTCGGCGGCGGCGAGCAGCCGCATCATCGAACTGTCCTGAACGTCGAACGGAAATACTTCGTCAGCCCCGTCGGCGGCTCGGGCGAGCCGGGCGCGCAGATAGTCCTGGCGCTGGTCGTTGGCCGGAACGGCCGCGCCGAGCCGCGCCGTCGGCATGGGTTCAGACGCGCCGCCGACACCACTCAACCGCACGATCGCGGGAACGAGAAACAGCATCGCGCAGACAAACGTCGACACCGGATTGCCGGGCAGGCCGAGCATCGGCGTGCCGCGATAGCGCCCGACCATCAGCGGCTTTCCGGGCCGCATCGCGATTTGCCAGAAGTCGAGGTCGAACCCGTCCTCGGCGAGCGCCGCGCGCACCAGGTCGTGCTCGCCGACCGAAGCGCCGCCGGTCGTGACCAAAAGGTCGACCCCGCGCGTCGCGGCGGCAACCCGGCGCAACGCCTCGGGGTCGTCCGGGGCGTTGCCGACCGAAACCGCGACCCCGCCGCACGCGGCGACAATCGCGCCGAGCGCCAGACTGTTCGAGCTGACGATCTGGTGCGGCCCGATCGGATCCCCCGGCATCACGATCTCGTCGCCGGTCGACAGGATGCCGACCCGCGGCCGCCGCCGCACAAAGAGCCACGGCCGGTTCATCGCCGCGAGCAAACCGATGTCGCGCGCCGTCAGCCGCCGCCCCGAACGCACGAGCACGTCGCCCTCGCCAAAGTCGAGGCCCTCGCGCCGCACGTAGCGGCCGCGCCGCGCGGCTTCGAGCACCCGCACGCGCTCGCCCTCGCGCTCTGCGTCCTCCTGGATTACGACGGTGTCGGTGCCGGCCGGCATCGGCGCCCCGGTGAAGATGCGCGCCGCCTCGCTCGGGCCGACATGGCCGCCGAACCCGGCGCCCGCCGGCACTTCGGCGACGACGCGCAATTCGACCGGGATTTTGCCGAGGTCGTCGGCGCGCACCGCGTAGCCGTCCATCGCCGAAACCGCGAATGGCGGCTGCGTGCGGCGCGCCGCCATGTCCTCGGCAAGCACCCGGCCGAGGCCCTCGGCGAGCGCCACTTGCTCGGGCGGCAACGGATCGACCAGAGCCAGCAGGCGTTCTAGCGCTTCTTCAACCGAAATCACGGTTCTGCCTCCCAATCTCCTGATCGGCCGCCTGATTTTCGCATGAGGCGAAGGTCGGTCACGACCATGCCTCGGTCGACCGCCTTGCACATGTCATAGATCGTCAACGCGGCGACACCGGCGGCGGTCAGCGCCTCCATCTCGACCCCGGTGCGGCCGCGCAAGCGGCAGCTCGCGGTGATTTCCACGGCGCTCGTCTCGGGCACGCAGGTAAGCTCGACCTCGACCGAGGTCAGCGCCAACGGATGGCACAGCGGGATCAGCTCGGCGGTGCGCTTGGCCGCCATGATGCCGGCCAGCCGGGCGACCGCGAGCACGTCGCCTTTGGCTACATCGCCGGCGCGGATACGCTCCAAGGTCTCGCGGCGCATCACGACGCGGGCCCCGGCGACCGCGACCCGATCGGTCTCTTTCTTGTCGGAGACGTCGACCATGCGGGCACGGCCCTGCGCGTCGAGATGGGTGAACTCGGAGTGGGTGAGCTGCGAGCTGCCCAACAGCCGGCGCGTCGCGGCAGTCACATCGGGCTCGCGCATCAAGGTCTCGCCGACGAGAAAGCATCGCGCGCCGGCGGCGGCGAGACGATGCAGGTCGCCGGCCGCACGAATCCCGCTCTCGGCGACGACGATGCGATCGGGCGGCACCTCCGGCGCGAGCCTCTCGGTGGTGCCGAGATCGACCGCCAACGTCTTCAGATTGCGGTTGTTGATGCCGATCAACCGCACGCCAAGCCGCAACGCGCGTTCGAGCTCGTCCCGGTCGTGCACTTCGGCCAGCACGTCGAGACCGTGCTCGGCGGCGGCGGCGGCAAGCTCGCGAGCCGCGGCGTCCGACAGGGCGGCGAGGATCAGCAGCACGCAATCGGCGCCGATGACGCGGCTCTCGACGACCTGGTAGGGGTCGAGGATGAAGTCCTTGCGCAGCACCGGCAGCGACACGGCACCGCGAGCCGCGCGCAAATCGTCGTCGCTACCCTGAAAGAACGGCGCGTCGGTCAGGATCGACAGGCACGCCGCACCGCCCGCCTCGTAGGCGCGCGCCAGCGTCGCGGGGTCGAAGTCGGCGCGGATCAGCCCGGCGCTCGGCGAGGCTTTTTTTATTTCCGCGATCAACCCGTATCCGCCCAGCGCCAGCCGGCGTTCGAGCGCCACAGCAAACGGCCGCACCGGCGGCGCGGCGGGGAGCTCGGCGAGCAGGGTGGCTTCGCGGCGGGCCGCCTTGGCGCGGGCGAGGTGGGAACGCTTTTCGGCGCAAATGCGGTCGAGCACGTCGCTCATCGAGCGGCCTCCGGAACCGGCGTGGGCGCGCTGGTGCGCGCGACGAGGTTGTCGAGCACGCGGCGGGCCGCCCCCGAATCGATCGCCCGCGCCGCAAGCTCGGCGCCCTCGTAGAGATTTGGGGCGTGGCCGGCGACAACCAACGCGGCGGCGCTGTTTAGCAGCACGACGTCGCGCAGCGGGCCGCCGGCGCCCGCCAAGAGCTCGCGCATCAAGCCCGCATTGTGCGCCGGCTCGCCGCCGCGCAGCTCATCGAGCCGCGCGGGCGGCAGGCCGGCATCCCGGGCGGTGACCTCGAAGGTGTCGACCTTGCCGCCGTCGAGCGCGGCAACGGTGGTCGGGCCCGCCGTCGTCAGCTCGTCGAGGCCGTCGCCGTGGACGACCCAGGCCCGCTCGCCGCCCAGCCGGCCCAGCACCTCGGCCATCGGCCGCACCCATTCGGGGGCGAAAACGCCGACCAGCTGGCGGCGCGCCGCGGCCGGGCTCGACAGCGGCCCCAGCAGGTTGAAAATCGTTCTGGTCCCGAGCTCGACCCGGGTCGGCGCCACGTGACGGGTGGCGCTATGGTGGCGCGGCGCCATCAGAAAGCCGAGCCCGATCTCCCACAAGCAGGCGCGCACGACCGCTAGGTCGGCGTCGATGTTGACGCCGAGCGCCGTCAGCACGTCGGCCGATCCCGATTTCGACGACAATGCGCGGTTGCCGTGCTTGGCGACCGGGACGCCGCAGCCGGCCACGACCAACGCGCTCGCGGTCGAGATGTTGAAGCTGCCGGAGGAATCGCCGCCGGTGCCGCAGGTGTCGATAGCGCCCGGCGGTGCTTCGAGCGCGACCGCCTTCGCGCGCATGATGCGCGCCGCGCCGGTGAGCTCCTCGACGGTCTCGCCGCGCAGCCGCAGCGCCATCAGAAACGCGCCCATCTGCGAGGGGGTGGCGTCGCCGCTCATGATGATGTCGAACGCCTTCTCGGCGTCGTCCTCGCTCAGGCTGCTGCCCGCCGCGACCAGCGCCAGAAGCGGTTTGAGGTCGCCGGTCATTCGACAGCGTCCGGATCGTCGAGGTGCGGCATGTATGGCGTTCGCCAAAAGTGAGCCGTCGTTAGATCGGCCGGGCACCATATCAGCCCCGCACCACCGACGGAAACCGCGCAGCCGGGTCGGCGCACGGCAGCGCGCAAGCCGAATGCGGTCTGCCGCGGCAAAGTCGGGCGGTGCGCCGGACTGTGACTGGCTCGTTGGTCGGCGCGTGGCTAGGCCGCCGAGGCGAGGTCGGCATCCGGTCCGATTGGTGTTGCGACGGCCAGTCGGCGTCGCTAAATTGGAGCTGATGACTCGCTTGGCACAACCAGCATCGTGGTGGTGGCCCGTCTGACAGGCGGCCGCCGATTGACATATTTTATCGAGGCCGCTTCGGGGTTCCGGGTGGCCTTCGGATTTTCTGATAACGAGCCTACCCCCCGGTCTTCGGAGCGGCCCTGAACTAGCAGGGGGGTTCGGATGCAAACCACGCACTATACGACCCGGGGCGGCATCGCGGTCACGCGCGAGGTCCGCGAAGAGGTCTATGAGCCGGCCGACAATGCCTTGGCACGTGCGCTCGACGAGCGGCGCGGCGTCCTGTTTTCGTCGAGCTTTGAGTTTCCCGGCCGCTATACGCGCTGGGACATGGGCTTTGTCGACCCGCCGCTCGCGCTCAGCGGCCGCGGGCGCGGGTTTGCGATCGAGGCGCTGAACCGGCGCGGCCGGGTGCTGCTGCCGGCGATTGGAGGGGCGCTCGCCGGCGTGCCGGCGGCTCGCCTCGACCAGGTCGGCGGGGACCGGATCATCGGTGAAATTGCAGAACCCTCGCAGCGCCTTCCGGAGGAGCAGCGCAGCCGCCACCCTTCGGTATTTTCGGTGCTGCGCGCGCTCGTCGATCTCTTCGCCAGCGCCGAGGACCAGCATTGCGGGTTCTACGGCGCTTTCGGCTACGACCTCGTGTTCCAGTTCGAGCCGATGCCGCTGCGGTTGCCGCGCCCACAGGACCAGCGCGATTTGGTGCTCTACCTGCCCGACGAAATCCTGGTCGTCGACCACATGCGCCAGCTCGCGGCGACCCACCGCTACGATTTCCAGTTCGCCGGCGCCTCGACCGCGGGGCTGCCGCGCCGAACCGAACCCGCGCCTTACCGCCCGGACCGCGCGCCGGCACTCGCGCCGAGCGAAAGCGACCACCGGCCGGGCGAATATGCTTCCCTGGTCGAGCTCGCCAAGGAGGCGTTTGTCCGCGGCGACTTGTTCGAAGTGGTCCCCGGCCAGCTGTTCGCCGATCGCTGCCCGGATCAGCCGAGCGTCGTCTTCCAGCGTCTGAGGCAGGCCAACCCGGCGCCGTACGGGGCGTTGATCAACCTCGGCGAGGGCGAGTTCCTGGTGTCGGCCTCGCCCGAGATGTTCGTGCGCGTCGAAGGCAGGCGGATCGAGACCTGCCCGATCAGTGGGACGATTGCCCGCGGCGGCGACCCCGTCGAGGACGCCGAGCGCATCCGCGAACTGCTGAATTCGACAAAGGACGAGAGCGAATTGACGATGTGCACCGACGTCGACCGCAACGACAAGTCGCGGGTGTCGGTGCCAGGCAGTGTGCGCGTCATCGGCCGGCGCCAGATCGAGCTCTATTCGCGATTGATCCACACCGTCGACCATGTCGAGGGCGAGTTGCGGGGCGAGTTCGACGCGCTCGACGGGTTTTTGAGCCATGCCTGGGCGGTAACGGTGACCGGCGCCCCGAAACTGTGGGCGATCCGCTTTATCGAAGAGCAGGAGCGCTCGTCCCGCCGCTGGTACGGCGGAGCGATCGGCCGCGTCACCTTCGACGGCAACATGAACACCGGCTTGACCTTGCGCACCATCCGCATGAAGGACGGGGTTGGTGAAGTCCGCGCCGGCGCCACCCTGCTTTTTGACAGCGACCCGCAATCCGAGGAGGCGGAGTGCCGGCTCAAGGCGTCGGCGCTGTTCGGCGCGATCCGCGGCAGAGCACCCGTCGCCGCAGCCTCCATCTCCACGGTCGCCTCGGGGGCGGGCCGCGGCCGCAAGGTCTTGCTGATCGACCATGAAGATTCGTTTGTTCACACGCTTGCCAACTACACCCGCGCCATCGGCGCCGAGGTCGTGACGATGCGGCCCGACATGGCCCGCGCCGAATTGCGGCGGGGTGCTTCACCCGACCTCGTCGTGCTGTCTCCCGGGCCTGGGCGGCCTTGCGACTTTGCGATGAGCGAAACTCTCGACCTGGCGATCGGGCGAGGGTTGCCGATTTTCGGCGTTTGCCTCGGGCTCCAAGGAATTGTCGAATATTTCGGCGGCGCGCTCGACGTGCTCGGCACGCCGTGCCACGGCAAGCCGTCGCGCGTGCGGGTGCTGGGCGGGCGGCTGCTGCGCGAGCTGCCGGTCGAGTTCACCGTCGGTCGCTATCACTCGCTGCATGCCCGCCGAGCGAGCCTGCCGGCGGCGCTGACGGTAACGGCCGAGACCGCGGACGGCGTGATCATGGCGATCGAGCATACCGACCTGCCGATCGCCGCCGTGCAATTTCACCCCGAGTCGGTGATGACCTCGGCGCCGCAGATCGGCATGCCGATCATCTCGTCGATGCTTGCGGTGCTGGCGGCGCCGGCGCGGCCGGCTCGATCGAAGGCTGCTGCCGAGAGCTGAGCGCGCGCCTCAGAACAGCCGGTCGAGCGTCTCGCGATGGATCTCGACCGGGAAGCGGGTGCGCAGCGCGCGCGTGTACTCCTCGCCGAGGTCGGCCTGGATGCCGCCCGTCACCTCGCGCGACAGCTCGGCGGTGGCGGCTTTCGCGGCGATTTGCGGCACCTCGACGTTGGTGAGCTGGGCGACGTAGGAACCGGCCGCATCGGATGCCGTGACGACCGCACCCGGCTTCGCGGCAAAGAGCTTGTCGACCAGCACCGCAGGCACCCCCGTCGCGTCTTCCGATTGGCGCTGGAACGGCGGCGAGCTCACTGCTTTGAGCCCCTTCGCCGCGGCGGCGGTCGACAGCTGCATCCCGGGGTTGACCTCGGCGGCGAGGGCGTCGGCCGCTTGCGCCACCATCTCCTTGCGCTTCTCGGCTTGCCAGGCAGCGCTGGCCTTGTCCTTGACCTCGGCGAGCGGCCTGACCGAAGGCGGCGTGATCTTGTCGACGCGCAATACAAAAATCGCGCCGTCGGAGGCTTGCGTGACGCGGCTGGTGCGGCCTTCCTCGGTCGAAAAGGCGAGCTTCAAGACTTCGGTCGGAGAGGCCGGCAACACGACTTTCTTGCCGCTGCGGCCCACACCCTTTTCGTCGACGGACACGACCGCGGTTTTTTTCAGCCCCAACTGGGTCGCGGCCTGGTCGAGCGTGGCGCCGCCGGCGAGCGCGTCGTCTACGTGATTGGCGACCGTGTAGAGCCTGTCGACGGCCTCGCTGCGGGCGAGGTCGGCCTGCAATTTCACCTTTACTTCGTCAAAGCTCTGCGTCGTCGGCGGGACAATCCGGACCACCCGCAGGATATGCCAGCCAAGCGGGGACTTGACCGGCTGGCTCGGCTTGTTCAGCGGCAGCGCGAACACGACATCGGCCAGATTCTGCGGCAGTTCCTCGCGCTTCATCAGTCCGAGGTCGACGGTTTGCGGATCCTGCCCGGCAATCGTGCGGGCGACCTCGGTCCAGTCCTTGCCCGCGGCGAGAGCCGCTTCAGCAGCTTTTGCCTGACCCTCCGACGGGGCGAGGATTTGCTGCACGTCACGGCGCTCGGGCAGAACGAACTCGTCCTGCCGCTGGTCATAGGCGCTCTTCAGCCTGGCCTCGGGGACCTCGATGGTCTGCGCCAGCTCCGACGGGGTGAGGCTGGCCAAGGTAAAGCTGCGGTACTCGGGCGCGCGGAACATGTCCTGATGCGCGTCGTAAAACTTGGTCAGCTCGGCGTCGCTCGGCTGCACGACATTGCCGGCGCCGGCGTCCGGCAATGTCACCACGTCGGCGACGCGCTTCTCACCGCGGTATTGATAGAGCCGGTCGATGATCGGCGCAGGCGGGACGGCCCCGGCGTTTATCGCCAGCAGCAGATCCTCGCGGGGGATGTCAAGGCGGATGCGTTCGACGTATTGCCCCTCGGTCATATGGTTTGCCGCCAACAGCGCGTTGAACGCCTCGCGGTCGAACATCCCGTTGGCGGCGCGAAACATCGGGTCCTCGGTGATGGCGTCGCGCACGACGCTGTCCGAGACATCGAGCTGCATGCGCTGCGCCTCCTGGTCGAGGAGGCTGTTGTCGACGAGCTCACCCAGCACCTGGTCGACAACCCCCATTTGCTTGGCCTGTCGCAGGTCGACCTGGCTGCCGAGCTGCGTGCTCAGCCGCTCGAGCGCCGGCTGCAGCGCGCTTTGCAACGTGTTCGCGTCGATGCTCTGGTCGCCGACCGCGGCGACCGCCGTGTCGGTCGGGCGGTTGCGGAAAATATCGCCGATGCCCCAGATACCGAACGTGACGATCAGCAGCGCAAACAAACCCTTGACGAGGGCGGAGCCGGCCTTCGAGCGTATTGCTTGCAACATGGAGGCGGGCGGCCTGTTGATGAGGGCCGGGCACGGTTGACCCGCCCCGGTGCCGGTGTGATCGTAGCTGCACCAATGATAGGCAGCCACCGGCGGGGCCGCAACTCCCGTCGGGCGAACAGGGCGGAGACCGGAGCCGATGGCAAACCGAAAAAAGCTCGTTGCCGGCAACTGGAAAATGAACGGGCTGCGCGCCGACGGGCTGGCGCTGGCGGGCGAGCTGGCGCAGCGCGCCCGGGCCGCGGAAACACAAAGACTCCTCTGCGACCTGCTGATCTGCCCGCCCGCCACCTTGCTTGGACCCGTGCATGAAGCGATCGCCGGCAGCAGGGTCATGCTCGGCGGGCAGGATTGCCACGCGGCGCCAAAAGGCGCCTTCACCGGCGACATCAGCGCCGAAATGCTGGCCGATATCGGCTGCACCCACGTCATTCTCGGACATTCGGAGCGCAGGCATGGCCACGGCGAGACCGATGCGGCGGTCAACGCCAAAGTCGCCGCGGCCGGCCGTGCCGGGCTCGCGGCCATCGTCTGCGTCGGCGAGACGCAGGCCCAGCGACAGGCCGGCGACGCAATCACGGTCGTCGCGGGCCAGATCGCAGGATCGATCCCGGACGGCTTCGCGCATGACAGGCTGACCGTCGCCTACGAGCCGGTCTGGGCGATCGGCACCGGGCTCAGCGCCACGCTCGACGACATCGAGGCGATGCATGCGGCGATTCGCGCGCACCTCGCGCCGCAAGCGCGAATCCTCTACGGCGGCTCGGTCAACCCGGCGAACGCCGCCGCAATCCTCGGGCTTGCCGATGTCGACGGCGCCCTCGTCGGCGGCGCCAGCCTCGACGCCGATTCGTTTTGGGGCATAGCCCGCAGCTGCGGCTAGGCGCGCGGTTCGGGCGGCGCTGGCGACGGCGCCGACAACGGGCTAAGGTCTGCCGATGACGATCCTGTTGCTTGCGATCCACATCATGGTGGCGGTCGCGCTTGTCGGCGTCGTGCTGCTGCAAAAAAGCGAGGGCGGGGCGCTCGGCATGGGCGGCGGCGGCATGTCGGGGTTTATGACCGGCCGCTCGACAGCGAACCTCTTGACCCGCGCCACGGCAATTCTGGCGGCGGCGTTTATGACGACGAGCGTGCTTTTGGTGGTGCTGCACAATCGCGAGCGCGCCCCGGTGTCGATCATCGATCATGGCGCGCCAGCACCGGCTGGGCCTTCGGTCCCGTTGGCACCGGCGGCTCCATCGCCGCCCGGCGGCTCGTCAGCCCCCGCGGCACCCGCCGCGCCAAGCGCGCCGCTCGCCCATTAGAGCCCGCCTAATCGATACCGTAGGGGCGAGTTCCGACAGGCCGCCGCGGCGCAATCGTGCATGAAGGCCATGCGCGCGGCGTGGCGCGCCATATTTACCATATGAGGGCGATCCGGGATGGTATAGGGTGGAGTTCCATGACGCGGTTCATCTTTATTACCGGCGGCGTGGTCTCCTCTCTAGGCAAGGGCTTGTCGGCCGCAGCACTCGGTGCCCTGCTGCAGGCGCGCGGGTTCCGAGTGCGGCTGCGCAAGCTCGACCCCTATCTCAACGTCGACCCGGGCACGATGAGCCCGTACCAGCATGGCGAGGTCTACGTCACCGACGACGGCGCGGAGACCGACCTCGACCTCGGCCATTACGAGCGCTATGTCGGGGTCCCGTCGCGGCGCAGCGATTCGGTCACGACCGGCCGGGTCTATTCGACCGTGATCGGGCGCGAGCGGCGCGGCGAATATCTCGGCGCCACGGTTCAGGTGATCCCGCACGTCACCGACGCGATCAAGGAATTCATCCAGGCCGATCTCGACGGCGAGGATTTTGTCCTGTGCGAGATCGGCGGCACCGTCGGCGACATCGAGAGCCTGCCGTTTCTTGAAGCGATTCGCCAGCTCGGCTACGAGCTCGGCCGCGAGCGGGTCATGTTTGTGCACCTGACCTTGGTGCCGTACATCTCCTCGGCGAGCGAGCTCAAGACCAAGCCGACCCAGCATTCGACCAAGGAGTTGCTGTCGCTCGGCATCCAGCCCGACATCCTGCTGTGCCGGTGCGACCGGCCGATCCCGCCCGCCGCGCGCAAGAAGATCGCGCTCTTCTGCAACCTGCGCGAAAGCCGGGTCATTCCCGCCATCGACATCGACACGATCTATGGCGTGCCTGCCGCTTACCATGCCGAAGGCTTCGACCGGGAAGTATGCGCGCATTTCGGGCTCGCCGCTCCGGAGCCCGATCTCGAACGCTGGCGCGAGATCGTCGACTTGATCCACAAGCCCGAGGGACGGGTCACGATCGCGGTGGTCGGCAAATACACGCATCTGCCGGACAGCTATAAATCCTTGGCCGAGGCGATGACCCACGGCGGCATCGCCAACAATGTCGGGGTCGATCTCGACTGGATCGATTCGGAGGTGTTCGAGACAGAGGCCGAGGCCGTCCACAAGCTCGACGGTGTGCACGGCATTCTGGTGCCCGGCGGCTTTGGCGTACGCGGCACCCACGGCATGATCGAAGCGGCGCGGTTTGCCCGAGAGCGCCGGGTGCCGTATTTCGGCATCTGCTTTGGGATGCACATGGCGATCATCGAGGCGGCGCGCGACCTCGCCGACCTGCCCGGCGCAGGCTCGACCGAATTCGGGCCGTGCCGTCATCCGGTCGTCGGGCTGATGACCGAATGGACCCGCGGCAACACGGTCGAGCGCCGCAATTCGACCGACGATCTCGGCGGCACGATGCGGCTCGGCGCCTATCCGGCGGTGCTGACGCCGGGCAGCCGGGTGGCCGAAATTTACGACGCCGCAGAGGTCAGCGAGCGCCACCGCCACCGCTACGAGGTCAATATCGGCTACAAGGAACGCCTTGAAGCCACCGGGTTGCGGTTTTCCGGCATGTCGCCCGACGGCATCCTGCCCGAGATTGTCGAGATCCCGGATCATCCGTGGTTTATCGGCGTGCAGTTTCACCCCGAACTGAAGTCGAAACCATTCGCGCCGCACCCGCTGTTTACCTCGTTTATCCGCGCCGCGCGCGATCAGTCGCGGCTGGTGTGAGACGGTTTGTTCATCGTGAGACTTCGACGCCGACCATCCTGTCTGGTCGTTCCCGCCGAAGCAGGAATCCAGGGGCAAGCGCACCGTAGGCGGCCCTGGACCCCCGCTTTCGCGGGAGCGACGACGAGCGGTCCCTATAGGTTGAGTCGCGATGCCTGAAGGCGTTACTGCCCGTCACGTCACCGTCGGCGACATCACGGTCGGCAATGATTTGCCGCTGGCGTTCATCGTCGGGCCGAATACGCTCGAATCGCGTGCGCACGCGCTCGAAATGAGCGCGGCGCTGGCCGAGATCGCGGCAAAGCTGAACATCCCGCTGATCTACAAGACCTCGTTCGACAAGGCGAACCGCACGTCGATAAGAGGCGCGCGCGGGATCGGGATGGAGGCAAGCCTGCCGATCTTCGCCGAAGTCCGGGAAACGAGCGGGCTCCCGGTGCTGACCGACATCCATACGCCGGAACAGTGCGCGCAACTCGCCGCTATCGTCGATGTCTTGCAGATACCGGCGTTCCTGTGCCGTCAGACCGACCTGTTGGTGGCCGCTGGCCGCACCGGCAAACCGGTGAACATCAAAAAAGGCCAATTCGTCGCGCCGCACGACATGGGGAACGCCGCCGGCAAGGTCGCCTCTACCGGCAACGAGCAGATCCTGTTGTGCGAGCGCGGGGCAATGTTCGGCTACAATAATCTTGTCGTCGACATGCGGGCGCTGCCGATCATGGCGCGCACCGGCTATCCCGTTGTCATGGACGCGACCCATGCCGTGGCGCAGCCGGGCGGGCTCGGGAATCGCTCGGGCGGCGAGCGCGAATTCGCTCCGGTCTTGGCGCGCGCCGCGGTCGCGGTTGGCGTCGCCGCCGTCTTTATCGAGACCCACGAGGACCCCGACCGGGCGCCGTGCGAGGGGCAGACCATGATCCCGCTGAAAGCCTTGCCGGCACTGCTCGAAACGCTGGTCGCCTTCGATCGCCTCGCCAAGCTACGCCCTGCGGACGGGGCGTGAGGTTATCTCCCTCGCCCCCGCCGGGGGAGAGGGTGGGGTGAGGGGGCTTGCTCCGCTGATCTCACGGTTGACGAAAGGCCCTCACCCTCCCAGCGCCTCGCGCTGGGCCCCTCCCTCTCCCGCATTGCGGGAGAGGGCCCTAGTGGTGCGATGCCAACGGGTGATTCCCATCCGTTGGCTGAATTGCAGGGACCAAGCGTTTCGATCGGACCACTAGCGTTGGAGAGCCTCGGATGACAGCGATCGCCGACATTCACGCCCGCGAGATCCTCGACAGCCGCGGCAACCCGACGGTCGAGGTCGAGGTGACCTTGGACGACGGCACGATGGGCCGCGCAGCGGTGCCGTCGGGTGCGTCGACCGGCGCGCACGAGGCAATCGAGAAGCGCGACGGCGGCAGCCGCTATGGCGGCCGCGGCGTGCGGCAGGCGGTCGACGCGGTCAACGGCGAAATCTTCGATGCGCTGTCGGGCTTCGAGGCGAGCGAGCAGCTGGCGATCGACCGCACCCTGATCGAGCTCGACGGCACGCCGAACAAGGCGCGGCTCGGCGCCAACGCGATCCTCGGGGTCAGCCTCGCCGCCGCCAAGGCCGCCGCCGCCGATCTCGGTCAGCCGCTCTACCGCTATGTCGGCGGCGTTGCCGCCCGCACCCTGCCGGTGCCGATGATGAACATCCTCAATGGCGGCGTGCATGCCGACAACCCGATCGACATCCAGGAATTCATGGTGATGCCGGTCGGCGCCGCGTCCGTCGCCGAGGCGATCCGCGCCGGCTCCGAAATCTTTCATACCCTGCGGCGAAAGCTCGCCGAGGCCGGCCACAACACCAACGTCGGCGACGAAGGCGGATTTGCGCCGAACCTCGCTTCGGCCGACGTCGCGCTCGGCTTTATCATGCAGGCGATCGAAGCCGCCGGCTATCATCCGGGCGACGACGTCGTTCTGGCGCTCGACCCGGCGGCGAGCGAGTTCTACCGCGACGGCGCCTACCATCTCGACGGCAGGACGCTAGATTCGGCCGCTCTGACGGCCTATTGGCGCGACCTCGTCGACCGCTACCCGATCGTGTCGGTCGAAGACGGGATGGCCGAGGACGACTGGGACGGCTGGGAGCTGTTGGCCCGCGAGCTCGGCAACAAAATCCAGCTGGTTGGCGACGATGTCTTTGTGACCAACCCGAGGCGGCTGCGCGACGGCATTGCGCGCAACGCCGCCAATGCGCTGTTGGTCAAGGTCAACCAGATCGGCACCTTGTCGGAGACGCTCGAGGCCGTCGAGATCGCGCAGCGCGCCGGCTGGGGGACGGTGTTTTCGCACCGCTCCGGGGAGACCGAGGACACGACGATCGCCGATCTTGTCGTCGCCACCAACGCGGGGCAAATCAAGACCGGCTCGTTGTCGCGTTCCGACCGGCTCGCGAAATATAACCAGCTGATCCGAATCGAGGAGCAGCTCGGCGCATCCGCAGTCTACGCCGGGCGCTCGCCTCTGGCGCGGCGGCGCTAGCAGCCGGACGCACCGGTTGACGCGCACCGTCGCTGGTGATCCAATTTCGCGATGTACTGGTCGCGCAGACTGAAGCGGTGGGCGCGGGCTCTGGTCGGCCCGGCGTGCGGGCTCGCTCTGACCGGCTACTTCGCGCACAACCTCGTGATTGGCGACCGCGGATTGCTCGCCTGGCGGCGCCTGACCGAGCAGCTGCACGCCGAGAACGCCCGGCTTGCCGCGCTTCAGGCCGAGCGCGAGGCGATGACGCGAAAGGTGTCGGATCTAACCCCCGACCATCTCGACCCCGACCTGCTTGACGAGCGGGTGCGCGCGACACTGAACCTCGTCGCCCCGAACGAGCTCGTGATCATGCGAGATACGCCGGCCGCCTTGCATTAGCGCGGTGCGTCCGCAACCCCCGCGGGCGAGTTCCGGCGCCGCCGATTCAGGCTTTGCGTGCAATCGTTTGAACAGGTCGCGGTTGCAAAGCCGGCGATCTGCCGGCATGCTCCGGAGCGGGTTTTCGAGCGGCAGTGGGCCGACGCCCGGAGGACACGAGATGGCGGCAACACGCAAGGGCAAGCCGGTCGACGTCGCCGAGCTCGACGCGTCGCCAAAGGAATTGCTCGGGTTTTACCGCGACATGCTGCTGATCCGGCGTTTTGAGGAGCGCGCCGGTCAGATGTACGGCATGGGGCTGATCGGCGGGTTTTGTCACCTCTATATCGGACAGGAGGCGGTCGTCGTCGGCATGCAGGCGGCGCTGAAGGAAGGGGACACGATTGTCACTTCCTATCGCGACCACGGCCACATGCTGGCCTGCGGCATGGACCCCAAGGGCGTCATGGCGGAGCTGACCGGGCGGCGCACCGGCTATTCCTGCGGCAAGGGCGGCTCGATGCACATGTTCAGCCGCGAGAAGAACTTTTTTGGCGGCCACGGCATCGTCGGCGCGCAGGTGCCGATCGGCACAGGGCTCGCCTTCGCCCATCGCTACCGTGACAACGGGCTGATTTCGGTGACCTATCTCGGCGACGGCGCGATCAACCAGGGGCAGGTCTACGAGAGTTTCAACATGGCGGCGCTGTGGAAGCTGCCGGTCGTCTACGTCATCGAAAACAACCGCTACGGCATGGGGACGTCGATCGACCGTGCCTCGGCCCGCACCGACCTGTTTCATCGCGGCACGGCCTACGGCATACCCGGCGAGCAGGTCGACGGCATGAACGTGCTCGCGGTGCACGAAGCAGGGCTCGCGGCAAGCGAGCACGCCCGCTCGGGCCAGGGGCCGCTGATCCTGGAGATGATGACCTATCGCTATCGCGGCCACTCGATGTCGGACCCGGCCAAATATCGGACCCGCGACGAGGTCGATCGTGTGCGCGCCGAGCACGACCCGATCGACCAGGCGCGCCGTCGGCTGGTCGAGGGCGGGGCCGACGAGGCCGCGTTGAAGCAGATCGAGGCGGAGGTGCGCAGCCGCGTCGCCGAGGCGGCGCAATTCGCCCAGGACAGCCCCGAGCCCGATCCTGCCGAGTTGTGGACCGACGTGCTGGTCGACGCCTGAGCCGGCCGCGATTACGTTAGCCGGGAGAGTCGGCCGGAGAGGCTGGCGGCGATTGCGCGGCCGGGCGCGGGAGATTGCGATAGGCCATGGCTACCGAAGTTCTGATGCCGGCGCTGTCGCCGACGATGACGGAAGGCAAGATTGCGCGCTGGCTCAAAAGCGAGGGCGACGCGGTGCGTTCGGGCGACGTGCTCGCCGAGATCGAGACCGACAAGGCGACGATGGAGGTGGAGGCTGTCGACGAAGGCGTGCTCGCCCGGATCGTTGTTCCCGAGGGCACCGACCACGTTGCGGTGAACACTCCGATCGCGCTGATCGCCGGCAACGGCGAACAGGTTACATACGACGATCGTGCCCCGCTTTCCGGCAACGGACATGAGCCGGCTGCGGCCCAGGAAACGCCCCAGGCCCGGTCGCCGCCACCGGCGCCTCCCGCCGCACCGCCCGTACCCGTGCGCGCCGCCCCGCGGCAAGAACCCGAATACACCGGCGCCACCCGCACGGTCACGGTGCGCGAGGCGTTGCGCGACGCGATCGCCGAGGAAATGCGCCGCGACGAGACGGTGTTTCTGTTGGGCGAAGAGGTTGCCGAGTATCAGGGCGCCTACAAGGTCAGCCAGGGGCTGCTGCAGGAGTTCGGCGCCAGGCGGGTGATCGACACGCCGATCACCGAGCAGGGGTTTACCGGGGTCGGCATCGGCGCAGGTTTTGCCGGGCTGCGCCCGATCGTCGAGTTCATGACCTTCAACTTCGCGATGCAAGCAATTGACCAGATTATAAACTCAGCATCAAAGACGCGCTATATGTCGGGCGGTCAGATGGGCTGCCCGATCGTCTTTCGCGGCCCCAACGGCATCGCCGCCCGCGTCGCCGCGCAGCATTCGCAGTGCTATGCCAGCTGGTACGCGCATTGCCCCGGTTTGAAGGTCGTCGCGCCCTATACCGGCGCCGATCACAAAGGTTTGTTGAAGTCGGCGATCCGCGACCCGAACCCGGTCGTCTTTCTCGAGCATGAGCTCGTTTACGGCGAGAGCTTTGCGGTGCCCGACGACCCCGAATTTCTGGTGCCGATCGGCAAGGCGCGGATCGCTCGCGCCGGAGACCACGTCACGATCACCGCCTTTTCGCGCATGGTCAAGCTCGCGCTGCAGGCCGCGGAGGAATTGGAGAAGAGCGGGATTTCAGCGGAGGTCGTCGACCTGCGCACCCTGCGCCCGTTCGACGCCGCGACCGTCGCCGCGTCCGTCAAAAAGACCAACCGCATCGTCACCGTCGAGGAAGGCTGGCCGTTCGCCGGGATCGGCGCCGAGGTCGCGGCGCTGATCATGGAAGAATGCTTCGACTGGCTCGACGCGCCGGTCAAACGGGTAAGCGGAAAGGACGTGCCGTTGCCGTATGCCGCGAACCTAGAGCATCTCGCGGTGCCGCAGGTCGACGACATCGTCGCCGCCGCGCGAGAAGCCGCCTACCGTTAATTCCATGTCATTGCGAGCGCAGCGAAGCCATCTCGCGGGGACTGCGAAATCTTCAATCGGGATTGCCTCGGCGGACTGGCGCCGCCTCGCAATGCCGCGCTGAATGGTCACTACGACATGCCGATCGAAATCCTGATGCCTGCCCTGTCGCCGACGATGACCGAGGGGAACTTGGCCAAATGGCTGAAGCGCGAGGGTGACGAGGTCCATTCGGGGGACGTGCTCGCCGAAATCGAGACCGACAAGGCGACCATGGAGGTCGAAGCGGTCGACGACGGCCGGGTCGGCAAGATCCTGGTTCCAGAAGGCACCCAGGGCGTCAAGGTCAACCAGCCGATTGCGCTGTTGCTCGAAGAGGGTGAGGACTCGTCGTCGCTGGCGCAGTCGGAGCGGCCGGCGCCCGCCGGTCTCGGAGCGTCGCCGCCGCGCAGAGAGACGCCGCAGATGCCGAGCGCCGCTCCGCCCCAACCAACGGGCAACGGCCACGACAGGCGAATTTTCGCGAGCCCACTCGCCCGCCGCATGGCGCAGCAGGCAGGCCTCGATCTCGCCGCGGTCACCGGCTCGGGGCCGCAGGGGCGGATCGTCAAATCGGATATCGAAGCGGCGCTTTCGCCACCGCCCGCGGCCGTACCCACGCCGACAGCGCCGCGAGCCCCCGCGGTGCCGATCGCTAATGCGCCCCCGACCACGCCCGCCGCACCGCCCGTCCTGACGAAGGAGCGGGTGCTGGCCTTGGCCGGCAACCCGCCCTATAGCGAGCACCCGCTCGATGCGATGCGGCGGGTCATCGCCCGGCGGCTGACCGAAGCAAAGCAGACGGTCCCGCACTTCTACCTGACGATCGACTGCGAGATCGACGCGCTGCTGAAAATCCGCGGCGAGCTCAACAAGAAATCAGATGCTTACCGGATTTCGGTAAACGACTTTGTCATCCGCGCCGCGGCACTCGCGTTGCGCCAGGTGCCGGCCGCGAACGCGTCGTGGAGCGACGAGGCGATCCTGCGGTGGGACACGGTCGACATTGCCGTCGCCGTGGCGCTCGATGACGGGCTGATCACGCCGATCGTCAAACAAGCCGACCGCAAGGGGTTGGCGGCGATCGCCAGCGAGACCAGGGATCTCGCGGCGCGAGCGCGCGCCGGAAAGCTGAAGCTCGAGGAATTTCAGGGCGGCACCTTTTCGATTTCGAACCTCGGCATGTTCGGGGTTCGCGAATTCGCCGCGGTGATCAACCCGCCGCATGGCGGCATTCTCGCTGTCGGCGCCGGCGAGCCGCGGCCGGTCGTCAAAAATGGCGCGCTAGCAGTCGCCACTGTGATGAGCTGCACCTTGTCGTGCGATCATCGCGCCGTCGATGGCGCGGTCGGCGCGCGCTTCCTCGCCGCCTTCAAGAAGCTCATCGAGGATCCGCTGACGATGCTGCTGTGAGCGCGCCGGCAACAGAATCGCGGGCTCGCGCCGGTTTGCCCGTCACCCCACTTCTCTTCCCGTGAACGCGGAGAGGAAGCAAGCCGGAGATGCGGCGATGGCCGAGAATTCGTATGATTTGATCGTTCTCGGTGGCGGGCCGGGCGGCTATGTCGCGGCGATCCGCGCAGCACAGCTCGGCATGAAGACGGCGCTCGTCGAACGCGATCAGCTGGGCGGCATCTGCCTCAACTGGGGGTGCATTCCAACCAAGGCATTGCTGCGTAGCGCCGAGATCTCCCATATTTTACATCATCTCGACGAGTACGGGTTCTCCGCGAAGGAGGTAGATTACGACGCGGCCAAGGTGGTGGCGCGTTCGCGCGCTGTCGCCAAGCAACTGTCGAACGGCGTCGCTTATCTGTTGAAAAAAAACAAGATCAGCGTGTTCGACGGACAGGGGCGGCTGGCCGGCAAAGGGCGGCTCGCCGTCACGAAGGACGATGCCCAGGTCGTCGATCTGGCGGCGCCGCACATCGTGCTGGCAACGGGTGCCCGGGCGCGGTCGCTGCCGGGCTTGGAACCCGATGGCGAGCGGGTTTGGACCTACAAGGAGGCGATGGTCCCGGCCGCTGTCCCGAAATCCTTGCTGGTCGTGGGCTCCGGCGCCATTGGAATCGAATTCGCCAGCTTTTACAGAGATATGGGGTCTGATGTTACAGTTGTTGAGCTGCTCGACCGCGTGCTGCCGGTCGAGGACGAAGAAATCTCCGCCTTCGCTCGCAAGTCTTTTGAAAAGCAGGGAATAAAGATCCACACTGGTGCCACGGTAAAGACGTTGGAACGCAGCGCCGGCCAGGTCGCCGCGCAAATCCAAGCCGGCGGAAAGATGTCCGAGATATTGGTCGAGAAGGTCATCCTCGCGGTCGGCATCGTCGGCAATGTCGAGGACATCGGCCTCGAAGGCACCGCGGTCGAGGTCGAGCGCACGCACGTCGTCGTCGACGAATGGCTGCGCACCGGGGAGCCCGGGATCTACGCGGTCGGCGATCTCGTCGGCCCACCGTGGCTCGCGCACAAGGCGAGCCATGAGGGTGTGATCTGCGTCGAGCATATCGCCGGGGTCAACGACGTGCATCCGCTCGACACCCGCAACATCCCGGCCTGCACCTATTGCCGCCCGCAGGTGGCGAGCGTCGGGCTGACCGAAACAGCGGCGCGCGCGGCCGGCTACGAGGTCAAGGTCGGGCATTTCCCGTTTATCGGCAACGGCAAGGCGATCGCGCTCGGCGAGCCCGAGGGCCTGGTCAAGACCGTCTTCGACAGCCAGACCGGCGAATTGCTGGGCGCGCATATGGTCGGCGCCGAGGTGACCGAACTGATCCAGGGCTATGCAATCGCGAAGACGCTGGAAACCACCGAGGCCGAGCTGATCCGCACGATTTTTCCGCACCCGACCCTGTCGGAGACAATGCACGAGGCCGTGCTCGACGCCTACGGCCGCGCGATCCACTTTTAGCGGCAGCGCACCTCTCGGGGATTGCCAGCCGCGGCCGTCCCTGCCTGCTTGACGCGTGTTGACGCGCCATCCACTTCTAGCGCCAGGGCGGCGCCGCCCTGGCGAGGAGGGCGCCGTCAAAGCAATCCCGGCGACGCGGCGGCGTCCGGCCGGAAGATTGCTTTAACTGGCATCACCCACGAGGGCACCGCGATGGAGGGTTCGGCGCGCGAACGTCATCCCGAAAAGGCGCACCGCCCGGACAGCCCAATTCCGCGCAAGCCCGAATGGCTGCGGGTTCGGGCGCCCGGCGCGCCCGAATACCAGGCGACGCGGCGGCTGATGCGCGAGCACCAGCTGAACACGGTCTGCGAGGAAGCCGCCTGCCCGAACATCGGCGAGTGCTGGAAAAAGCGGCACGCGACCGTCATGATCCTCGGCCGGGTGTGCACCCGGGCCTGCACGTTTTGCAATGTGGCCACCGGGCGGCCCGATCTGCTCGACCCGCATGAGCCGCAGCGCGTCGGCGAGGCGGTCGCGAAACTCGGGCTGGCACACGTCGTCGTCACTTCGGTCGACCGCGACGATCTCGACGATGGCGGGGCAGGGCAGTTCGCAAACACGATCAGGGCGATCCACGCCGCTGCCCCGGGCACGACGATCGAGGTCCTGACCCCCGATTTCCTGCGCAAGGAGGCGGCGCTCGAAACCGTGGTCGCGGCGCGGCCCGACGTCTTCAACCACAATCTCGAGACCGTGCCCCGCCTTTACGCGGAGGTAAGGCCGGGCGCGCGATATTTTCATTCGCTGCGCCTGCTCGACCAGGTCAAACGACTTGACCCTGATCTGTTCACCAAGTCGGGGATCATGGTAGGGCTCGGCGAGGACCGGACCGAGGTGCTCCAGGTGATGGACGATTTGCGCTCTGCGGAGGTCGATTTCTTGACGATCGGTCAATATTTGCAGCCGACGCCAAAGCATCACGCGATCGCCCGGTTTGTCACACCCGAAGAATTTGCCGGCTACAAAAATCTCGCCTCGGGGAAGGGTTTCCTCCTCGTCGCGGCCTCGCCGCTGACCCGCTCATCCTACCACGCCGGGGAGGATTTCGCGCGGCTACGCGCCGCCCGGACAGCGGCGCTCCCGACTTCCGTCATTCCCGCGACAGCAAGTATCCAGGGCCAGCCGGGGGCATTTGCCCCTGGATTCCCGCGTTCGCGGGGGTGACGATCCGAAATGCCGAGCCATGCCGAGCACCGCGTGCTGCCCTACACACAGGAGCAGCTGTTCGATCTGGTCGCCGATGTGGAGCGCTATCCCGAATTTCTGCCATGGTGCCGCGGTGCGCGCATCGTCGAGCGGCAGCCGCATCTCGTCGTCGCCGATTTGATCATCGGCTTCAAAATGTTTCGCGAGCGCTTCACCTCGCGGGTCGAGCTCAATCCCCCGCGCCGGATCGACGTGACCTATGCCGAAGGCCCGTTTCGCTATCTGAGCAACTATTGGACCTTCGACAAAGCCCCGGAGGGCTGCCGGATAAACTTTTTTGTCGATTTCGAATTCAAATCGCGACTGATGCAAAAGGTCATCGAGGTTCTGTTCAGCGAGGCGGTGCGCCGCATGGTCGGCGCCTTTGAAAAGCGGGCCCGCGACCTCTACGGCGACCCGACCCAACGCACCGCGAGCCGCGCCGCGGGGTGACCGGCCCGCCCGCGGCGGGAATCACCCCTACCCCCAAAGAGCGGCACAGCCAATGCGTCGGCGAGGCCGCTTCGATCGCGCTCGGCTGGCCCTTATGCTGCGCGACCGCGCTATTCTGCAACCGCGAGCGAGGGGATGTCGACATGCCTGAAAAAACCATGCTGTACGCGAGCGTCGGGCCGCAGCTGACGCATTACGACCTCGATGTCGACGATGCGAGCTTGAGGCGGCGCGCCACAGCGATCTTGCCGGCGAATGTGCATTACGCTTGGCCGCACGCCTCGCGGGAGTTGCTTTACGTCGCGTCGAGCAACAGCGCCTCGGGTGTCGGCGGCGTGGTCGGCGACAAGCATCATGTCAGCGCATTCCGCATCGACCCGGCGACCGGAGCGCTGGCGCCGCACGGCGCGCCGATCCCGCTGCCGACTCGGCCGATCCACATGACAAGCGACATTCCGTCACGCAATCTTCTGGTGGCGTTTAGCAATCCCAGCGGCCTGCGGGTCTATCGGATCAATCCCGACGGCACGCCCGGCGCCGAGGTCGCGCAGCGGGAGGCGATCGACCCCGGCATCTACGGGCATCAGGTGCGGGTCAGCCTAGACGACAGGCTGGCGATTCTGGTGACGCGCGGCCATGACGCCGCGGCGGGCAAGCCCGAAGAGCCGGGTGCGCTCAAGGTGTTCTGCTACCACGACGGGATGCTGAGCGGCGAGGTGTCGGTGGCGCCCGGCGGCGGCTACGGCTTTGGCCCGCGGCATCTCGATTTTCACCCGTCAAAGCCGTGGGTTTACGTGTCGCTCGAACGTCAGAACCGGCTCGACACGTTCGCGCTCGACGGCGGCCGGCTGTCCGCGGCGCCGCTCTTCAGCACCAACACCCTGCCCGAGCCCGGCAACATCCGCGGTCGCCAGGTCGCCGGGACGACGCACGTCCACCCGAACGGCCGCTTTGTCTATGTCGCGAACCGCGCGTCGAGCACGGTGGGCGAGGGGGCCCAGCGCGTCTTTGCCGGCGGCGAGAATACGCTCGCGGTGTTCGAGGTCGACCCCGCGACCGGCGAGCCCAACCCGATCCAGCATGTCGACACGCGGGGCATTCATTGCCGCACCTTCCACATCGACCCGAGCGGACGCCTGCTGGTCGCGGCCCACATCATCGGACTGCCGGTCCGCGAGAATGGCGCCGTGCGCAAACTGCCCGCCTGCCTGTCGCTGTTCAGGATCGGGGCCGACGGCCGGCTCGACTTCGTGCGCAAATACGATGTCGAGGTCGGCGGCCAGCAGATGTTCTGGATGGGAATGGTGTAGGCGGTCGAAGGCAAGCTCGATCAGCGGAAAGCGACGTTCTCAATGGCGGACATCATCGATCCCGAAACCGGCGCGCGCGGTTTCCAAACAATGGTGGCGATGCGCGACGGGGTGCGCCTCAACACCTTTGGGTTTTTGCCGGCGGAGGGCGGCCCGCGCTGGCCGGCCATTTTACACCGCACGCCCTACGGCATCGCCGCTGCCGACGCGCGAGACAAATTCGACTGTAGCAAGGCGTGGCTGCCGAGCGCCGCCGAGCCGATGCGCGGCTCGATCCTGCGCGGCTGGCGTAACATCGTCGCGCACGGCTATGTCGCGGTCTACCAGGACACGCGCGGCCGGCACGGCTCGGAAGGCGAGGACCGGGTCTATGCCGACGACGCGGCCGACGGCCACGACACGCTCGAATGGATCGCGCGCCAGCCGTGGACCAACCAGCGGGTTGGGGTGGCCGGCTCGTCGGCCGGGGCCACGACCGCGTTTGCCGCCGCCTCGACGCGGCATCCGAGCTTGCGCGCGTTTTTCGCGCAGGCCGGCGCGTCGAGCATCTATGACGATGTCGTCTACGAGGGCCAGTCGATCGAAATGGAGCGGCTGTGGCTGTGGGTGGCGCGCAACATCCCCGGCCTCTCGGCATCGCATCGGGAGGCGGCGATGCGGCGCTCCGGCGTCGGCCCCGCAGAGCTGGAGGCCGCGGCTGCCTCGGCCGCCGCGCGCTACGCCCGGCTCGATGCCGCGCGAGAAGCCGACCCGCCGTTTGTCGGCTGCGAGGACTGGATGCGCCTGCCCTTGGCCCACTACCCAGATTTCGCCATCTGGCAGCCGTTTCTCGACGAGATCATCACCCATCCGGTGCCGGACGGCTTTCGCGCCGCCCACAACTTCCGCCGCACGATCGACATCCCGGGCTTCCACGTCACCAGCTGGTTCGACATTTTTCAGACGAGCGTCATGGCGGCGTTCGGCGACATTCAGGCGCGCGTCGGCAACCAGAAACTGTGGATTGGGCCGAACGAGCATTATTTTGTCTATCACGACAATTTTTGGAGCCATGATCCGTATTTCTTGTGGTTCGACCACTGGCTGAAGGACGAGCAGAACGGCATCATGGATGGGCCGGCGGTATATTATTCGCCGCGGGCCTGGGTCGCGGACCGCGAGAGCTACAGACCGAACGACTGGCGCCATGCCGAGCGCTGGCCGCCGCCGGAAGCGCGGCCATACCGGCTGTATCTGCGGGGCGACGGCAGCCTCGACGCCGGCATGCCCGGCGGTCCGCCGCGCCGTTACCGCTACGACCCGCGCCGGCCCATCCCGACATTGGGCGGGCGCAACATGCTGATATCAGCGGGCTCGCGCGACCAGCGGCCGGTGCGGGCGTTGCCCGATTACGGTTTGACCTACCGCGGCAAAGCGCTGTCCCGGCCGCTGACTGTCGCCGGCAACGTTCGGGTCAGCCTGCACCTCGGGTCGGATTGTATCGACACCGACTTTGTCGCCAAGCTCGTCGACCTCCACCCCGACGGCGGCGCGATGCTGCTGATGGACGGCGTCACCCGAGCGCTCTACCGCGACCCGGCGGGCGAGCCCCGCCCGTTGTCGCCGGATCGCGTCGAACGGCTGACGGTCGACCTTGGGCACATCCACCACACCTTCGCCGCCGGCCACCGCATCGAGGTGGACGTTACCAGCAGCAATTTCCCGCGCCGGGCTCGCAACACCAACAGCGGCAACCCGGTCCTGGCGCGCGACACCGACGCCGACATCCGCGTCGCGAACAACACCGTCCACCACGCCGAGGCGACGCCGTCCTTTGTCGAAATGCCGGTCCTACCCTGAGCGCCGGCGTGCTCTGACCGGGTCGCCGCGGTGCCAAAGCCCGAGAGCAGCGGCAGGACGGAGCCGAGCGCCTCCGGTCCCCTTCTTGTAAAGTGCGAATCCCAGCACGCCGCGCGAGGGTTCCGGATCGCTTCGCTGGCTCGTCAAAAGCTCCCATATTTGACGCGCAAGGTGGTGTCGCTGAGCTTTCCCGGCATTGAAATAAATTCTGTGCGGGCGGGATTGAGCAGCACCTCGAACATGCGGATGCGGCGCGCCGCCTGAAGCTGCTGCGACAATCCGCCGAACAGCGAGAAAATGTCGACGTTATCGCCCTCAACCGCCACGCAGCAGTCGAACTCGGTGTGCCCATAATCGGGAAAGTTATAGAGTTCTGTCTTTCCGGGGATGGCCGGACGTTCGACGATCCATTCGGCGGTCGCGCCGGCAATCTCGGGTCTGGCAGTGACCCCGTCCACGTTAACCGGCGGTGCGGCAGCCTTTACCGCCATCGCCTGCATCATGCTCAAGTTGACCATGACGACGATCACTGTCCGAGTGTTCAAAGCGGTTAACACGGCAAGCACCTGATTGCCTGGCGCTACAGCGAGCCCCAGCGGCACCGGCACCGTCTTCTTGATCCCGCGCGCCCACCATTGCGTCCATGCGTGCGCAGTTGTGGGACCGCCGCCTGCCGGCAGCGTCGAACTCGTACCGATCTGCGGCAAAGACGAGTCAAAATAAAGCCGCTGCCCGTCGAGCCCGATCCAGTTTGAGCACATGTAGTCAATTCCGTTCATTCCCTGGGAGGGAGCTTGCGGCGGGCGTAGATTGCTCGGGATGCGCCAGACGCCCCAAATTTGCAGGAACTGACGGTCGCGGTTTGCCGTAATGTAGGCTCCCGACCAGTTCAAACTGGTCTCAAATCGGGTCTCGCCGAACGGAAGTTCGTCGGTCTGTCTGAATTGCAGCCGATAATTGGGTTCCCCCAACTCTTGGTCGAAACTGAATTGCTGCAGTGTCAGCGGCGCCCCAAAGCCGCGGTCCCAGACCTGGCGAAGCAGCGGGTGGCTGTTGGGGTCCGGGCGCGGCGGGAGCCCGTATTCGCGCAGCAAGGCCGGGCTTTTGGTGGCGGGATTGAACGGTCCATTGGGAACCGGGAAACCATGGAACCGCTGTCGCAGATCGTCGCCGTCCTCGTCCGTGACACGATCGTAGTTCGACTGGCCCGCAGGCACGCCGGTCATTGCCATTGCCATTCCCCATTGGCGGCCGTAACGGCTTGCTGGTAATGCGTCTGTCCGGCGCTGTTCAGCAACGAATGCGCCCAATAAGCGAGCGCCACGCCGGCGTCAGTGTCACTCGGATAGTGCAAGCCGGCGATCTCGCGGTTGCGCGCGATGCAGTCGGCAAGCGTCCACAGATCGTCGATCATTGTGGCTTGTGGCGGCAAGCCGCTTAACACGTCGTTCATGCACAACGCCATTAAGTGCGCCTGGGTCGAATGGCCGCTCGGGAACGATGCGTGGCCCGGTATCTCGATTGGCGGCAGCAGCGCCGGGCACAGCTGCGAGGGGCGCGGCCGGCTGTAGAGATTTTTGAAGTACATCGCGACAAAGGTGCCGACGAGGCTGGCGATGCTAAGCACTTTCGTGGTCGCTGGATAGGCTCCCGGCCGCGCCGTCATCATGTTCAGGAAGTAGCTGATGAACTCATTGGATTGAGAAAGGATTTCGGCCAAAGCGTCGGCCCGCTCGTTCGCCGCCGCCGTCACCAGACCGGCGATTTCGCACTGCACGACTGCGCTCGCGTCGGGCGCAGACCAGTTCCAGCCAACCGGGAGCGGATATGGCACCCAGTTCGGCCAGGGCCATCCGCCGCGAACCACGATACCGGCCGGCGGCTGGGTCGGGTTTATGTTGAGCCAGCCGGTCCCGGCGAAGTCGTTTAGAGCAAGCCAGGAATACCAGTCGGCAGACCAGTTGCGAACGGGAAAGTGAGGGAGGTTGATGGTGGCTAGATGGCCGATCTCCACTGGCGGCACGGGCGCATCGGGACCCGTGTCCGGCTCGGTAACCAGGGGAAGGTTTACCCGGTCGGCGAAAAACCAACCGGCGCTGGCGCTTGTGGTGTTTCCGGAGCCGCCGGCATTGGCGGCGTTTCCATCGTTACCATCGTTGCCATCGTAACTTGCGCTCATGTTCTACCTCCTGCGAATGATGCCGGAGCGGCCCTTCAGCCGCGCCAGCTCTATTCCGGAACCCCAGCCAGGCTTAACCGGTGCGCGAAAAGCTCGCGCACTTCACTCCGCAAAGGGGTTCGCCCTCGGAAGTTGGTCAGCCGGAACGTCGGAGCCAGCTCCAGTAGACGCTGCGCGATCGTGCGAGCCTCGTCCATCTCTCCCAGGGCAACGAGGCTGGCAATCAAGCTGCGGAGATTGGAGGTATTTGCTCCCGCGTGGGCTGCCGACATGCGGCCCCACCCGACAGCGTCCTCATAACGACCGCTGAGATAGTACGCTTGTGAGAGATAATGCTCGAGCCAGAACGCGTCTGGCCCGAGCGGAGACAGGCGCACCCCTCTTTCCGCGCGGATCACGGCGGTCTCATAGTCACCCAGATATCCGCAGGTGAGACTGCTATAGCCCCAAGCCCAGGCACAGCTCGGACCAACGGTGAGGGCGCGGTTAAAGTAATCTATCGCCGTCGTGTAATCCTTCAGCAAATAAGACTGGACGTGGCCGTAAATCGCGAGCCCGATCGCATCGTTGCGATCTCGATCGATCGCCCGCCGAGCTGCGTCTGCCGCCATCCCTCGGTCCGCCATCTCGTCTTCCGACCATCCCTGGCCGATCCATCGCATGTGCAGAGAGGCCACATGCGAATAGGCCGGCGCATAGTCGGGATCGTGCGCCACCGCTTGTTCCAGCAATCCCCGCGCTCGGGTTATCGACGCCCGATCCATCCGGTAAAATAGGTCGAGCGCTTGCAAGGTGAGGTCGTAGGCGGTCATGCTGGCCGGATGCTTGCGCAGAGCGCGGCTCAACTCGCGTTCGCGCAAATGGGGCGCGATCGCGGTTGCCACCCGGATTGCGATCCGGTCCTGCAAATCGAACAGCTCGGCAAGTTCACCGTCAAAACGGTCTGCCCAGATGACCTGACCCGATTGCGCCTCGGTCAGCTCAACCGCGATCCGCAGCGCTTTGTCCGAGCGCCGGACGCTGCCGTGCAGGACATAGCGCACATCAAGTTCATGGCCGACGCGGCGCAAGTCGAGCGGCGCGCGAGCGAACATTTGTGTCGAGCTGCGGGCGATTACCAACAGGTCTTTCAGTCCGCCGAGCGCCCGGATGATGTCGTCGACCATTCCTTCTGCAAAATATGCGTCGGACTGGTCTTTTTGCAGCGTTCGGAACGGCAAGACCGCTAGCGACGGGCGGTACTCAGCGACTATGCCGGTCTCGCCGAGATCTGGAATTCCGCTTCCGCTCTGCCGAGGCAGGGATGGCAGTACCACCCACCCGGCGCAGGCCGCGGCACGGATGCCGTAAACTCCCACGGGATCCCTGATGTTCTTCAGGCGTTGTTCGCCGAGAAATTCGTAACTTGCGGTGACGGCCCGCCTCACTTGCTCGAAGACAGCGCTCGAAAGGCAAACCCCGCCCGGCTCGGAGATCTGTTCGAGGCGAGCGGCAATGTTGACCGCGGTTCCGCCAGAACGCCCCTTTTGCAACACGATTTCGCCGGAATTGATGCCGATCCGAAACATGATCCGCCGGTCGGCGGGAAGTCTGGCATTCCGTTTGCTGCTCTCCGCTTGCACGCGCAGGCTACATTTCAGGGCCTCGACCGCACTCGGGAACTCGGCCATCAGACCGTCACCGGCAAAACTGAACACGCGACCGTAAGATCGTTCGATTTCGCGACGAAAACGCTCAAGTTCGGCGCCCACGCGATCGTGAGTTTCCTCCTCGCTGCGCTCCATCAATGCGCTATAGCCCATGATGTCCGCGCCCAGGATCGCGGCCAAGCGGCGTTCTAGTCTGCGGCGACCAGAGCCGACACCCGACGCTGCTGAGTTGTAATCGCGTAGCATCACGGCTAAAGGAGCATGCGGGCGCCACAGCGGGTAGCGCCCGTAGGTTCTCTGGGAGAACCCCGGGCGACAATGCCCTCTGGCAAGGTAGACAATCGATAGCATGAGTGGCAATGGGGAAGGAGGGCAATTCGCGTCCGCCGTTCGGCCACGTTTTCGATAGTATCGGATAGTGTCGAGTTAACTGAGTGTGAAAGAGTTCACACTTCTTTAGCAAATCGGCTCGACGCGCGACCTTCTGATGCGAGAAGAACCAAAGGGGGCGGATGTCAGGCCGGGGTTGACGATCAAGGCGAGGCGGTCGCGACGAACCCAACCGGGCACCCGGTGCCGGCGAACGACACCGACGCCGACATCCCCGTCGCGCTCGACACGATCCACCACGCCGCGCCGTACTTTGTCGAGATTTCGGTGCTACTGCCGGACGTTCGGTTCTGAGGCGCGCCGCGGCTCAATAGGGCGTCCCCCGCTCCCGCCTTTGGCGGAGCGCCTTGGCGTACCATTTCGAGTTCGTCGAGAAATCGCCCGATGCGCTGCTCGAAGACGGGCTGCTTTGCGGCGCCGCGATCGTCAAATGCGTCCTGAACATGAGGGATCGGGAAAATCGACGGGATGCTTGGCATCCCAAGCTCGCCCAAGGTCATGCGCAACTGCATCGCCGCGCGCACACCGCCAAAGGCGCCGGCGGAATAGCAAACGATCGCCGACGGCCGGAAAAAATACTCTTCGAGAAAATGGTCGAGCAAGTTTTTCAAGGCCGGCGGGATACCATTGTTGTACTCGCCGCTGACAATGACAAAAGCGTCCGCTCTGCGGTAGGTCTCGGCCAGCGCTTCAAGGATCGCCGGCGCCTCGCCTTTTGGGTATTCCTTGTACATGCGGTCGAGAAGCGGCAGCGGGCGCTCGAGCGGATCGACCAGGGTAGTGGTGTGGCCGCGCCGGGCGAGCTGTTCGACGACGAACCGCGCGGCCTTGATCCCTTGCCGGGTTTGCCGAACCGAGCCGTCAAGGATGACGCATCGCAGCGACATCGCGTGTGCTCCTCAAGCCGACCGGAGCCGGGCGGAAGCCGCGCCGTGGAAGCTCATCGGCCGAGGAGGCTGCGCGCAGGAACTCAGACGACGGCGAGCGCCCGATGGGGCGGGGGCGGGAGCTCGACCCGGACCGGGTCGCCGGCGCGAACCTCACCGGCGGTCAACACGACGGCCATGACCCCGGCCTTACGCACGAGGTCGCCCCCGGCGTCGCGGCCGAGGGTCGCCGCCATCAGCCCCTTTCGGATTTTGTCGAGCTGGGCGCAGGGATTGCGCAGCCCGGTCACCTCGACGACCGCATCTCGACCCAGGTAAAGCCGCGTCCCGGCCGCGAGGCCGAGCAGGTCGACGTCCGATGTCGTGATGTTCTCGCCCATCTGCCCCGGCCGGATATCGAAACCCGCCGCGCGCAATTCGTCGTGCAGCTCGGCATGGATCAGATGCACCTGACGCAGATTGGGCTGGGTCGGGTCGCGAGCCACGCGCGAGCGGTGTTTGACCGTCGTACCCTGATGGGCGTCGCCCTCAACCCCGAGCCCTGCCACAAGGCGAATGCTGGCTTCGTTCGGCTTCACTAAAGTATGCCGCGCGCTGCGGCTCACCGCGATGACTAGCCCGGTCATGCTGTATCCTCCGCTGCCTGCGTCGCCGCCTTCGCGGCATCGGCGAGCAGCCTCAGCGCCGCGTTCAATGCCGCGTCGCGCACCGCGTCGCGGTTGCCGGGAAAGACGCGCCGCTCGGTCCGGCATGGGCCGTCGCGCCGGGCAAGTCCGAAAACCACGAGGCCGACCGGCTTCTCCGCGCTGCCGCCGCCGGGGCCGGCAACGCCGATGACCGAGACGGCGAGATCGACCGGGGCGCGCGCGATCAAACCCCGCGCCATCGCCTCCGCGGTCTCGGCGCTGACCGCACCATGCGCGGCGATGGTGCCGGGTGGCACCCCGAGCAACTCCGATTTCGCCTCGTTCGAGTAGGCCACAAACCCGCGCTCGACGACATCGGACGAGCCGGCGATCGCGGTCAGCGCTGCGGCAACGAGCCCACCGGTGCACGACTCCGCGGTCGCGACACGCCAGCCGTGCTTGCGGCAAGTATCGAGCACCCTCTCCGCTAAACCCAATGTTTCAGACGCAAACACCAAGCACTCCGCCGATCGCCGCAACTGCCCCGAGGGCAAGCAGAGCGTAGCCGGCCGCGGCAACGTCGTCGAGCATGATGCCGAGGCCCCCTTTGACGTGGCGGTCGACCCAGCGCACCGGCCACGGCTTCCAGATGTCGAACAGGCGGAACAATAAAAAGGCGAGCGCCCAGGCGAGTGGCTGCAGCGGAGCGGCAATCAGCACCAGCCACTGCGCAGCGACCTCGTCGACGACGATCGCAGCGGGATCGACCTCGCCGCTCGCCTTGGCGAATGCACCGGCCGCCCAACAACCGCCGACGAAAGCGATCAGAGCGCCGAGCGCAAGGCCCAGCACGCCCCATAAGTCATGAATAACCCAGGCAAAAGGGAGTGCTGCGAGCGAGCCCCAGGTTCCGGGCGCGACCGGGATCAGCCCGACGCCAAACCAAGTGGCGAGCACGGTTGCGGGGTGCCATGGCGGCAGGCCGAGGCGGACTCGCGGCGCGATCGCGGGTGTCAGCTTTGCTTATCGTCATGACCGAGCTCGGTCCGGTTATCCACGGGTCGGCGTCGAAGCCGCTCGTGAATTGCCGGATCAAGTCCGGCCATGACGAAGATCGTTGGGCCAAAGAGCATCTGTCACAGCGGTAGGCGCAGGGTGGCGACGGCTTGCGCGGCCATGCCCTCGCCGCGGCCGGTAAAGCCGAGCCGGTCGGTCGTCGTCGCCTTGACGCTGACGCGGTCGGCCGCGATGCCAAGGATCGCGGCAACCCGCTCGACCATCGCGGCGCGATGCGGGCCGATCTTGGGCCGCTCGCAGATAATCGTAACATCGACCGCGGCGATGACGCCGCCGCGCGCCCGGGCGAGGTCGGCGGCGTGGCGCAGGAACTGCTCGGAGGCCGCACCGCGCCATTGGGGATCGCTCGGCGGGAAATGCAGTCCGATGTCGCCCGCGCCGATCGCGCCGAGCACGGCGTCGGTCAGCGCGTGCAAACCGACATCGGCGTCGGAGTGCCCGACAAGACCGGCGCCATGCGGAATTTCGACACCGCAAACGACAACCTTGTCGCCGGGCCCAAAGGCGTGAACGTCGAACCCCTGACCGACGCGTATGTCGCCGAGGCGGATGGCAAGCTGACGCTCGGCCGCAACCAGGTCCTCGGCGGTCGTCACCTTCAGGTTGTTTTCGGCCCCCGCTACCAGCCGCGGCGTCAGCCCCGCTGCTTCGGCGACCGCCGAATCGTCGGTCAGATCTCGGCCAGCCGCGCCGCGGTGCGCGGCGAGGATCGCGTCGAAATGAAAACCTTGCGGCGTCTGGGCGCGCCACAAACGGGAGCGGTCGACGGTCGCACGGATCACATCGTCTTCGGCTGATTTGATCGTGTCGCGCAACGGCAGGCACGGGATCGCCGCGGCGGCCACATCGAGCCCGTCGATCACGCGATCGATCAACGCAGCCTCCGGAAACGGCCGCGCCCCGTCATGGATCAGCACGCGCTCCGGCCGGTGTGTGGCCAGCGCCTCGAGCCCAAGCCGGACCGAATCCTGTCGCGTGGCGCCGCCGGAAATTGGCGGCAGCACCGCCAAGCCGGAGACGGCGCGCTCGAAAAGGGTGCGGTCCTCCGGTCGGATTGCCACCTGAACGGCGGCAATGCGCGGATGAGTTGCAAATGCCGTGATTGCGTGATGCAACACCGGGCGCCCGCCAAGCGGCAGGTACTGCTTTGGCTGGTCGCCGCCAAAGCGGCTGCCGCGCCCGCCCGCGACTACAAGTGCATAGACCCGCTCCATGCATTCCAGCCTAGCCAACGAACTTTGCCTTTGCCACCGCTTAGCTATTGGGGAGATGGTAGAGGTTGATGTTGCAGTGCAAAAAGAAAACGGCTAACATCTGCTTAATCATTAGGCAATTGTCACATATGACTTAAAAATGGGCATACGCATCGGTTCTGTAACAATCGAGGACCCGGTGATCCTCGCGCCGATGTCCGGCGTGAGCGACCTGCCGTTTCGGCGATTGGTCAAGCGTCAGGGCGCCGGGCTTGTCGTCTCCGAGATGATCGCCAGCGAGGCGATGGTCCGCGAGACCCGGCAGTCGATGACCATGGCGAGGACCGCCTTCGACGAGCAGCCAATGGCGGTCCAGCTCGCGGGCTGCGAGCCGCGGGTAATGGCCGAGGCCGCGAAGCTCAACGCCGACCGCGGGGCGCAGATCATCGACATCAATTTCGGCTGTCCGGTCAAGAAGATCGTCAACGGCCATGCCGGCTCGGCGCTGATGCGAGATGAGATGCATGCCGCGCGAATCCTCGAAGCTACGGTCAAGGCCGTCGATTTGCCGGTCACCCTAAAGATGCGCACCGGGTGGGACGACACGAGCCGCAACGCGCCGCGGCTCGCCCGAATTGCGCAAGCTTGCGGCATTCGCATGATAACCGTGCACGGCCGCACCCGCTGCCAGTTTTTTGCCGGGTCGGCCGATTGGGGGTTTGTGCGTGAAGTTAAGGAGAATGTAACCATACCGGTCGTCGTCAACGGCGACATCGGGACAGTCGAGGACGCCGACCGGGCGCTCGCTCTGTCGGGCGCCGACGGCGTCATGATCGGCCGCGGGTGCTACGGCCGGCCGTGGTTCGTGCATCAGGCGATCGACTGGCTGTCGTCGCGCACCCGCACCGCCGACCCGCCGCTCGACCGGCAGCTGGCGATCGTCGAGCGTCATTACGAAGACATGCTGTCGCATTACGGCACCGATGTTGGGGTGCGCATCGCGCGCAAGCACGTCGCCTGGTATTCCAAGGGCTTGCCGGGATCGGCGGAGTTTCGCGCTGCGGTCAACCAAACCGTCGAGCCGGCCCGCGTTCGGGCATTGATCCGCGGTTTCTACGAGCCGCTGGTGGAGCGCCTGCCGGCATGATCCGGCCGCCGTTCCGCCGCCGCGCCGGCTCGCGCGCGCCCTCGCAGGCCCCGCCCGACGCGAGCGCGGTGCTTTCGGCGCTCGCCGATCCGGTCGTTGTCGTCGACCGCAACGGCGAGATCCGCCTGGTCAACCCGGCCGCCGAGCAATTCTTTGGCGCCGGCGCCGCGGCGCTGCGCGGCACCCCGCTCGCCGATCTGGTGGCGCCGCACAGCGCGCTCTTGTCGCTGATCGACACGGTCTGGCGCGTCGGCAACACAATCTCGGAATACGACATACCGTTGGAAGGCCCGCGATTCGGCGGACGAACGGTGACGATCCAGGGCGCCCTCGCCGGCGAGGCGGCCGACCTTCTGGTGCTGACCTTGCACGAGCGCTCGATGGTCGACAAGCTCGATCGCCAGCTGACCCACCGCAGTGCCGCCCGCTCGATAACTGCGATGGCGGCAATGCTGGCGCACGAGGTCAAGAACCCGCTTTCCGGGATCCGCGGGGCGGCACAGCTGTTGGAGCAGGACGCGGACGAGGCCGGGCGCGAGCTCACCCGGCTGATCTGCGACGAGACCGACCGCATCGTCGCCCTGGTCGACCGGATGGAGGCGTTTTCCGATCATCGCCCGATCGAGCGCGAGGCGGTCAACATCCACGAGGTGTTGGAGCGGGTGCGCAAGCTGGCGCAGTCGGGGTTTGCGCGCCACGCCCGCTTTGTCGAGGAATACGATCCCTCCCTGCCGCCGGCGCACGGCAACCGCGACCTCCTGGTCCAGGTGTTTCTCAACATTGTCAAAAATGCCGCCGAGGCGGTGTCGGGCGCCGAGGGGGAGATTGTCCTGACGACCGGCTACCGGCACGGCCTGCGCTTGGCCGGCCCGGGCGGTGAGGGGCGGCGACACCTGCCGCTGATGGTCGCGGTCGCCGACAACGGCGCCGGCATTCCAGAGGATATGCGGCCCTAT
>Ga0210390_10000179_pt1 | contig 68406 bp, 47 predicted proteins | sample IncBWH11OmetaG_FD_161050 | JGI IMG/M metagenome (GOLD analysis project Ga0210390, IMG submission 161050) | Forest soil microbial communities from Barre Woods Harvard Forest LTER site, Petersham, Massachusetts, United States - Inc-BW-H-11-O ...
CGACACCACGCGACTTAAGCTGCTGCTCAAGGTTGGTTCCGGCAAAGGCGCCCCAGTGACGTTTTGTAAGCAGGATGTCGCTGGGCTGAAATCCGGCAGAAGGGGCAATCTCCGAAACAATGGCGGGCAGCGGTGCATTCCCCAGGTCGACCGGCTGGTCGACAGGAAGCTCGAGGAAATCGTTGAGGTCGACGCGGACATAAACAATCGGGGCGCCGTGGCCGCGAAACGCTTCCGCCAGCTTTACCGAATTGGCAACGACCTGGGCGGCTGGATGAGGCGCGGTACTCATGCCGACGATGGCATTCTGGAGGTCAATAAGAACAAGTGCTGTTTTGTGGGAATCAAGCTGAAGTTCTGCCATGGGACTCCTTAGGAAAAGATTTGTTGTCGAAATCGAGGGCACCCTCGATTTCCAAGGTATAGAATACGAGGATGTCCTCGAATTTGTCAAACTCGATAAGGGTCGCCCCGCAACAGGAGCGCTCTTCACGCAGGCTCGCCAGTTTCCTGGATGCGGCGACGGAACTGTTTGCCGAGGTTGGCTATGAAGCAACCACGATGACCGCGATCGCGGAGCGCAGCGGCTCTTCGATTGGGGCGCTTTACAACTACTTCCCGGACAAACAGGCCGTCGCCCTTACCTTGTTGGGCCAGTACGCCCAGGAGATGGAAGAGCAATGGAGGCCATTGATAGAGCAGGCGAAGAGCCTCAGTCATCGAGAGTTCGCAAGTCTCTTTATCGAACGGATCACCGAAATTTTTCAGGTACGTCCGGCTTATCTTAGGCTGCTCGCGGCGCCGATTCGGCTACGCCGCGACCCCGCTGCGAAGAGAGCCTTGCGAGCCAACATCGCGAATGCCTTTCGCGCAAAGAACCCATCCCTTTCACACGAACGAGCGATGCTGGCTGCGAACGTGACTCTCCAGATAGTCAAAGGCTTGATAACGCTCTATGGAGAAGCGGGCGATAAAGAGAAAGACTTGATTGTGACTGAATTCAAGAAGGCGCTGACCCTATATTTAGGAACCGTGTTGGGTTCATGAAGCGGCCCATAACAGACGCCCCTCGCATGACGGCGATTCGGAAACTATCTCCCTTTTTGATGGTCTGCCGGATTGGAAATCTAAACGGTCAATTCGGCTGGTTGCGGGCTTCGCCGAAAAGAAAGAATTTGTTGGTTGCAGAGGCCTAATTTGAACCGACGAACTCGGGTGCCAGCTCATTTTGTCCAAAATGCTTCGGAGTCCAGACCAACTCCATGTCGCGATCAAGATAAGTAACGAGAAGTCGGCTTGTAGGAAGTGATCTCCGCGCTTGAGATCGACTCTCGATGGATTGCGAGCAACCCGCAAGTAAATCCAGATGCGTGGTAAACGCTGCCAGCTTAACCGGTCGATGCAACACCATCCAGTGCGTTGATTCGACATTGCTTCCACGGCAGAACCTTCCGTTTGGCTCTATTCGGTCAAAACCCAGCCAGAGTAGCGTTCCGGCTGGTCCAACCCTAACGAGCAGCTTTGGCTTCTGTTTTCAATGCAAGTGGGTTCGAGCTTAGTGTTGCGTCGACCCATTGAGATCACCGCATTTATCGGAAACTGACCCACTACCGCGTTTGGACGGACGACGAACAAAATCGCACAGAGAACCCCAAACTCATTCTTTGCATCTATATACCGGGGCGAGAACCGCGCTTCGATCGCGAATGGTGGGAACACTTATTTACGGATGTTACGTCAAATACCATATTCGCTGTAGCGCCAACGTAGCGCTCCTCGCGATATGATTGAAACCCAACACAGGATGATATTAAGGAGAGATAGCCATGGAACGCAGTAGCTTCAGTATTCGCCGCTGGGTCGCCACCGTAGTGGTGATCGCGGCATTTGCGGGAGGAGCGCTCCTCTCGCAAGGATTCCGGGACTGGGCGGGTCACACCGTTCTAGGCGCGCCACGAGAACCAATCGCCATCGCGCAAAACGCGCTGCCGGTAAGCTTGGGAAACTTCGCTAACGGATTTTCGGCAGTGATCAAACCCGCGCTGCCGGCGGTCGTGAACATCCGCACCTCAAAAATGGTGAAGACGCAAGGGAATCAGATGTCGCCATTTTTCAACGATCCAACGTTCCGCCAGTTTTTCGGCGATCAGTTCGGCGGAGGCAAACCGCACCAGGAGCGCGAGCAGGCTCTGGGTTCAGGAGTAATCGTGACTCCGGACGGAACGATTCTGACCAACAATCACGTGATTGACGGCGCTTCCGACATCAAAGTGCAATTGAGCGACAAGCGCGAATTCAAGGCCAAGCTGGTAGGCGCGGATCCCAAGACGGATATCGCAGTGCTGAAGATTGAAGCGAGCGGCTTGCCGACTCTTCCGCTGGGCGATTCCTCACAGCTCAACGTGGGAGATTTGATTTTCGCGATTGGCGATCCGTTCGGAATTGGCGAGACGGCCACGATGGGAATCGTCAGCGCCACGGGCCGCGGGCAACTGGGAATTGAGGATTACGAGAACTTCATCCAGACCGATGCGGCGATCAATCCGGGAAATTCCGGCGGGGCGATGATTGATATCCACGGCAACCTGGTGGGCGTCAACACCGCGATTTTGTCGCATGGTTCGGGCGGCAATGAAGGCGTGGGTTTTGCGATACCGATGAGCATGGCCAAGCCGGTGATGGACCAAATTCTGGCACACGGCAAAGTGGTGCGCGGATATTTGGGCGTGCACATACAGGATCTGTCGCCGGAAATCGCCAAGGCATTCAACTACAACATGAGCGGCGGCGCGCTGATTGGCGACGTCTCTCCGAATACGCCGGCATCGAAGGCCGGATTGCAGAAGGGCGATGTGATCGTCAAGCTCAACGGACAGGCAGTTACCGACTATGTGGACCTGCGGCTGCGAATTTCGCAGATGGCGCCGGGCACCTCAGTGAATCTGGACGTATGGCGCGACGGAAAGACGAAGGACTACACTGTGGCGCTGGGCGAATTGCCGGAAAAGACAGAAGCTGCGGATAACAACAGCACTGAGAGCGGCGGCGGACTCGAGGGAGTGGAAGTGGATGAACTGACTCCGGAGATTGCGCAGCAACTCAACCTGGGCGCGGCAGTTCACGGCGTGGTAGTTACGGCCGTGGATCCTTCCAGCCCGGCAGCGGCGGCGCAGCCCCCTATCGGTCGCGGCGACGTGATCCAGGAAATCAATCACAAGCCAATCCGGAACGTAAGCGATTACCGGCAAGCAATTGCCAGCGCAGGGAGTCAGCCAGTGTTGTTGCTGGTGAATCATGGCGGTGTGACGGGATATTCGGTCGTCCAGCCGCATTAAGTTGTAGCAGTTCTGTCAAGAAACGGTGAGTGAAGGGGGCATGGCCGGCCACGGCCGTGCCCCTTTACTTACGTCACAATAACGATTAAAAATCCGCAACTGATCCCCCCAGCCGGGTTAGATTGGTACATGGGAGCGTCCATGTGGGTGGAGTTTCCGCAACGTGACCGTCGAAGGGCTAACCTTCGAGGAACCCCTATCACTTGGGTTATCGCTTTCAACACGACTGGGGGTAGAATAGTACCCGAGTCCTATTCTTCCCAGCCCCTCGTTCTAGTACTAATTGGGTGTCAGCCGCAATTCTGTCTCGACGCATCTTAATTTCTTGATCCAAGGATTTTGGTGATCGTTATGGCACGAAGCACAAATCGAGCTGTCTTCAATGCATCGTTGCTGCCAGAGGCGGAGCCTCGCTGGGACCTGTTTAGCGCCGGGTTTGGGCTGCAGATCGCGGCGGTAACCGCGCTGGTGGTTATACCTCTACTGCTGCCGCAAAAGCTTGATATTGTGCAGCGGTATTGGACGACGCCGGTGGAAGCGCCTCCGATCGTGGCCTGGAAACCGCAGCCCGTGCAGCCGGCACCGAAACCTGTTCCGGTGAAGCACGAGGTTGTGAAGGAAATCCCCAAGCCAAAGCCGGAACCGGTAGTGGAATTGCCGAAGCCGAAGATCTACACGCCGGTAGTGGCCGCACCGATCGTCAAGAAGCCCGCCGCGCACAAGGATACGCCGCCGGACATGACCCAAGTGGCGAAAGCGTTCCCGGATCAGACTCCGCCGATGTCGATGGGCAGCTCGGCGATTCCCACATTGAAGAAACCCCGTGAAGCTGTGCAGACCGGAGGATTCGGCGATCCCAATGGCGTGCCGGCAAACGGCAAGACGAACAAGGCCGCGAACATCAATGTTCAGGGCGCGTATGACATGCCGACAGGGCCTGGCACCGGCAACGGTACGGGAGGTGCGAAGGGCGCCAAGGGTGTGATCGCCAGCACCGGGTTTGGTAACGGTGTTGCAGTAGGAGGCCCCGGCGGACCACCACACGCGGCCGTGCAACAGGGCGGTTTCGGCGACGAAAATGTCGCGGTGGCAGCGCCGAAAGTTAGACAGACTGCGAACGTTGCGGCAAAAACAACGCCGGTAGAGATTCTCTTCAAGCCGAAACCAGTTTATTCAGACGAGGCCAAGGCCAAGAAGATTGAAGGCGAGGTGCTTTTGCAAGTGGTGTTCACGGCGTCGGGGGACGTCAAAGTTCAGCGGGTAGTGCAAGGGCTGGGGTACGGGCTGGAAGAGTCCGCGCAAGCGGCAGCCCGGCAGATACGTTTCAAACCGGCACAACAGGACGGCCAACCAGTGGATTCGACCGCCATCATCCACATCGTATTCCAATTGGCGTACTGAAAGGGGAACGGAGATGCGCACGTGCAAGAGCTTCGGTTTGGGAATAATTCTGGCCAGTTGCCTGGCCTGGTCAGTCTCCGCACAGACCACGCAAACGGCTGATCAAACCCAGCCGCAGGCAGGGGCGAACACTTCGGCGCCTGTGGTGACCGTGGATCAGGCGATCGATCACCTGATCGCGCGCGAACACGATGAAGTGGCGACGATCCGACGTTTCAGCCCGTTGATTGAAACCTATATTCAGGACATGAAAACGGACAAGGAGATGGGCGCCATCCCGGTGAAGGACCACTATTTCCTGGGCCAGGCTGACCTTTCCAAAGGCATCGTGGACAACTCGATGCTCAGCGCGCGAAAAGGAAAGTTCGATGCGTTCAATCCTATTTCGCACATGAGCGGGTTGTTCACTTCTTCCTACGTGCCGGAAGGCTTTTTGCAGATGATTTACATTGATACGGGCGGATTCGATCGCCAGCACTATCAATTTGATTATGTGCGGCGCGAATTCCTGGGCGAAGTGCGCTGCGTGGTGTTCGACATCACGCCGCTGCCGAAATCAGGAAAAGGGCGCTTCAAGGGTCGAGTCTGGGCCGACGATCAGACTTTCACGATTGTGCGATTTAACGGCGTGTACACGCCTATCGCGGGTATCAATTCGTTCAACCTGCATTTCGATAGCTGGCGCTTGAACGTGCAGCCGGGACTTTGGCTGCCGGCATACATCTATAGCCAGGAATCGGACCTGCGCGACTTCTTCGGCGGCGACATTCGCTTCAAAGCACAGACGCGTCTGTGGGGCTACAACCTGAAGAACGTGGGACGTCAGGAAGAATTCAGCGAAATGACCATCGAATCGCCGACGATTCAGGACCAGGCGGCGCAATCGCAGGACCGCTCACCGATCGAAGCACAGCGCGAATGGCAGCATGTGGCCGAAATCAACGTGCTGGATCGCCTGCAGCGGATCGGATTGCGCGCGCCACCGGAAGAAGTGGACAAGGTGCTGGAAACGGTTGTGAACAACCTGGAAGTGACGAACAATCTGGATGTGCAGCCGGAAGTTCACTGCCGCGTGCTGCTGACCGGAACCCTGGAGATGTTTTCGATCGGGCATACCATTGTACTGAGCCGTGGATTGCTGGACGTGCTGCCGGACGAGGCCAGCCTGGCAACGATGCTGGCGCAGGAATTGGCAGACATCATCGTGACCAAGCCTTCCACCGACCAGTGGGGATTCAACGACACTACCAATGTAACCACCACGGAAGCGCTGGCGCATTTTTCGTTCAAGGACAGCCCGGCGCAGATTCAGATGGCCAATGAAAAGGCTCTGGAATTGCTGAAAAATTCTCCTTACAAGGACAAGCTCGGGAGCGCCGGGCTTTTCCTAAAGCAACTGGACTCGCAATCGAAGAATTTGCCGGCGCTGATTAATCCGCACCTGGGCAATCGCGTGTCGCTGAGCGCAGCACTGTTGAGCGCAGCTCCGACGCTCGATCCCACGAAGATTGATCAGATCTCCGCGCTTCCGGTGGGCGCGCGCATCAAGCTCGACCCCTGGAACGATCACGTCGAGCTGGTGAAGGCGAAACCGATTCCGCTGCTATCGGCACGCGAGAAGATGCCGTTCGAAGTCACTCCGTTCATGCCGTTCCTGACGCGCTACCAGAAGCCTGGAACGGGCATCTCGGCGGACCCGACGAAAGCGGACTTGGCGAAAAAAGATCCGCAAGCGCCGCAACAACAACAGCAACAGTAAGCGAGTTTTCTCCCTGTGAATGCCGGCGGTTGGAGGCCATCCAACCGCCGGTTTTTTTTGCGCGCGTAAAATTCGGCGAATTTCCCAAGGAGAGAACAACGCGAGAAATTTCTAGTTATTCAGTGGAAGGCGCAGACGAGCTTCGGAGCCTCGATGCGTGGGGCAATTTTCCAGAGTAAGCGAGCCGCCGTGAGCTTCAGCGATTTGCCGGCTCAGAACCAGCCCGATGCCGGAGCCTCCCTGCTTGGTGGTAAAAAACGGCACAAATAGATTCGCAGCGCTGGGAATTCCCGGGCCGTCGTCCTGAACCCACACTTCGATGCTGCCGTTCTGGCGTTCCCATCCGACGCGCACGCCGCCGCCAGTCTCGAGCGCGGCATCCACCGCGTTGTGCAGCAAATTGATCAATAGCTGTTCGAGCTGGTCGGGATCGGCTTGAATTTCGGTATCCGGGCCCGCCTGCAGTTGGACGGGGAGGCGCGGCTCCAGGCCCACCACGCGACGAACCCATACTCCAACGCTCATCGGCTGAAAAACCGGCGGCGGAAGCTTGGCCAAGCGCGCGTAGGCGTTCATGAAACGTGCGAGGCCATCGGTGCGCGCGGCAATCACGTTGAGGCCGCTGCGCATGTCTTCCTGCCAATCGGGCGCGCGGTCTTCGCGACCGAGCATGCTGCCCAAATTTTCGGCGACGGATTTAATCGGCGCGAGGGAATTGTTCAATTCGTGGCCCAGAACGCGGATCAGGCGCTGCCAGGCTTGACGCTCTTCGTCACGCAGGGCGCGGCTTAAATCGGTGATGACCAGCAACTGGTGCGGCAGGCCGGCTTCACGAAAACTTCCACGGTGAATTTCCCAGCGTCCGGATTTTCCGGGAAAGACAATCTGCGCGATGCGCGGCGTTTCGCCTTCGAGACATTCCGAAAGGCCCAGTTCGAGCGCGGTGTGCCCGAGAATACGATCCTCCGGCTGGCTGAGAATACGTTCGCCCGCGCGATTCACCAGGCGCAGGCAGCCGGCGCCATCGAACGCGAAAACCGCGACGTCAATTTCCTCCATCACTTTGCGCAGCAGAGCGGTGGCTTCCAGCGCGCCGAGCCTTTGCTTGCGCAGCGTTTCGCCCAGCGCGTTTACTTCCCACAAGACTTCGCCGAGCACGTCTTCGCGATTCGCGCCACGTGCCCGGATGGAAAAGTCTCCTTCACGCAACGCGGCGAGCAGGTTCGAAAGCGTGCGCAGGGGGAACATGACGCGGCTCTGCGCGGAAAATGCAAAGCTGAGCCAAGCTATGACCATTGCTACCGTGAGAGTCCATTGCAGCTTGGACGTGAAACTTCCGGTCCACAGGAGAATTAGAGCAACAGCCGTGCCGCCCAGCCCCGCGGCCAGGGCCAGCAGCAAGATGCGGCGTTCATAGAGCAGAGGAGTCAAAGGCTATATTTTTGCAAGCGGCGATATAGCGCGCTGCGGCTCAAACCCAGCGCTTTGCTGGCGTGGCTGACATTGCCGCCAAAACGCGCCAACGCCTTCTGGATCAGCACGCGCTCGACGTCTTCAATGCTCATTTCATCCAGGCGCAGAGAGGCCTCGCGCGCGGGTCGCAAGCCCAAATCGCTGGCGCGGACGGCTGAACCTTCGGCCATTAGCACGGCACGCTCCACGGAATGGTCCAGCTCACGAATATTTCCGGGCCAGGGATGATCGAGCAGAATCTGCAGCGCCACCGGCTCGAACCCTTCCAGTTGCTTGCGGTAACGCTGCGCGGATTGCCGCAGAAAATGGTGCGCCAGCAGCGGAATATCTTCCTTGCGTTCGCGCAATGGCGGCAGATGGATTTCGATGGTGTTCAGGCGAAAGAGCAAATCCTCGCGGAAACGTCCGCCACTCACTTCGGTTTGCACGTCGGCGTTGGTCGCCGAAATAATGCGCACGTCCACGCGGCGGGTGGTGGAGGAGCCGACGCGTTCGAGTTCGCCGGTTTCCAGCGCGCGCAGCAGCTTGGCTTGCAGATTCATGGGCACGTTGGCGATTTCGTCGAGGAAGAGCGTGCCGCCGTCGGCCAGCTCGAAGCGACCGACGCGGTCAGCTTTCGCGTCGGTGAATGCGCCCTTGACGTGGCCGAACAACTCGCTTTCGAAAACGCCTTCGGGCAGGCCGCCCGCGTTCACGGTGACCAGCGGCCGGCCTGAGCGCGAGGAGAGGGCGTAGAGAGTTCGTGCGACGACTTCCTTGCCGCTGCCGTGCTCGCCCGTGATTAACACGTTGGCATCCGAAGGGCCCACGCGCGCGATGAGATCCATCACCGGACGCATGGAAGCGGATTCGGCGATCATTACCGGGCGGCCATCGGCGCGCAACAGGCGATTTTCCGCTTCAAGGCGCTGGCCTTTGCGCAGCGCTTGCGAAAGCTCGATCTGAGTTTTCAAGATGGCCAGCAATCGCGCGTTTTCCCAGGGCTTCTGCACGAAATCTTTGGCGCCACGACGCATCGCTTCGACGGCGAGTTCCAAGCTGCCCCAGGCGGTCATGACGATGATGGGCAGCGTGCTGTCTTTCGCGCGAATATTCGAAAGCAGGTCGAGGCCCTCCTGGCCGGAGGTAGTGTCGCGCGCGTAATTCAGGTCCATCAGAAGTGCGTCGAACTCGCGCGCCTCCAGAGCGGACATCACCGCGGCTGGAGAAGCGACCGTTTCCGTTTCAAATTTTTCGCCTTTAAGGAGCAGGCGCAAAGCCTCGCGGATATCCGGCTGATCGTCGGCGACGAGGATTCTGGTTCGAGGTGCGTTGGCTGGCATCATGGCGCGAAAGGTTTCTCCCTGGATTTTACCGCCGGTCTCGTTCGTTGAAACGTCGGATGCGTAGGTCATGTGGTTTCCTCATTCATAGCGCAGCGCCTCCAGTGGATCGACTTTCGTGGCACGGCGCGCTGGAAAATAGCAGGCGGCCAACGCTACGAGCGCGAGGCCTGCGGCTACACCGATGAAGGTGAGCGGGTCGCGGGCTTTGACGCCGTAGAGCTGGCTTTCGAGATATTTCATCAACAGCAGCGAGGCGGTGAGGCCGATGGCCAAACCCAGGAGCGCGAGTTTCATGCCGTCGCCGACAATCATACGGAGCACGTCGCCGGGCTCAGCGCCCAAGGCCATGCGAATGCCGATTTCGTGGGAGCGCTGCGTGACGGCGTAGCCCATCACTCCATAAATGCCGATGGCGGCGAGCAACGCTGCGACAATCGCGAAAAATGCCAGCAGCGACATATTCAGGCGTCGCTGCGAGAAGGCCACCGCGAGATAGTCCTCCATCGTCTTCACATCCGTGATGGGTTGATCGGGATCAACGCTCTCGACGGCGCGGCGTACGGCTCCGGTTAATTGTGCGCGATCGACGCGAGAGCGCACCATCAGACTCATAAGCCGCGAAGGATTCTGCGTTTGCAGCAAATAAAGCTGCCCGGACTTGGGTTCGGACCAAGCCCAATCCCTGATGTCGCCAACGACTCCTACGATGGTGAGCCAGCCCTGATGCGGGATGGGCTCCCAAGGCGTCCTGGTCGCGGAAAAGATCAGGCGGACCTGCTGGCCAACCGGATCGGCGTTGGGCCAATAGCGGCGCGCGAGAGCTTCGTTGACCAGCGCGACGCCCCGGGAATCCGCGCCGTCGGCAGACGTGAAGTCGCGGCCTTCCTTGACGGGGACGCCCATGGTGGACAAGTAGCGCCAATCCGCGACGCGGTATTCCGACGTGAAATGTTCACCTGAGGGCGGAGACGCACGACCGGCTATATCGAAATCGCAAAAGTGCGTCCAATGGGTCAGAGGCAAAAAATTGGCGGCGCTTGCCGAGTTCACGCCGGGAATCGCGTTGACGCGTTCGACGACCGACTGATAGAAATTCGAGATGTGCGGACCGTCTGGGTAGTGCGCATCGGGAAGAAGCAGTTGGGTGGTCAACAAATTTTCGGGGTCGAATCCCAACGGCTCGGCCAACATCAGCGCAAAGCTGCGCACCAGCAGGCCTGCTCCCACCAGTAGCATGAGCGAGAAAGCTACTTCCGAAACGACCAGCACCGAACGCGCCAACTGGCTGTGACGTCCGGCGGTGGTACCCCGGCTGCCTTCCTTGAGAGATTCGAATAGCGCCGAACGCGAAATCTGGATCGCCGGGGCAAAGCCAAAGAGTATTCCGGTAGCCAGGGCAACCAGGACCGTGAAACCGAGCACGGTGGCATCGATGGTAATCCATTCGGGATGAGGAATGCGCGAGCCTTGCCCGGAGACGACTGCATCGCGCAGGATGTGTATGCCGCCGTAAGCAAACAGGACTCCGATGGCCGCGCCGATGAAGGACAGGAGCGCGCTTTCCGTGAGGAGTTGCCGGAAAATTCGCTGGCGGCCCGCGCCCAGAGAAACGCGCAGGGCGATTTCGCGTTCACGGACGGCGGCGCGGGCGAGCATCAGGTTCGCGACATTCGCGCAAGCGATCAGCAGAACGAATGCCACGGCCGCCAGCAGAAGTAGCAGGCCGGGCCGGAGCGTGCTGACGAGCTCGTCGTGGAAGCCCACGACGCGAATTCCATTCTTCTGGTCGAAGGTTGGATACTGTTTTTTAAGTTGCTCCTGAATGGTGATCATTTCGGCGTTGGCTTGGGAAATAGGAACGCCGTCTTTGAGCCGCCCGAAAATCACGAGTTCGTGATCTTCGCGATCGAGTTGGGTGCGATTAAATGCAAAGGGCTTCCACAGTTCGAATTCCGGCAGCGTGCCATAGAGAGAGAAGCTGCGCGGCAAGACTCCAATCACGGTAAACGGATCTTCATTCAGCAGAATCGTCTTGCCTACGATTCCGGCGTCGGCGCCGTAATGGCGCTGCCACAGGCCGTAACTCAAGATGACGACCTTTTCATGGCCGATCTGTTCGTCTTCCGGCGTGAAATCCCGGCCGACCATCGGTGTGACGCGTAACATGCGAAAAAAATTGCCCGACACTTGCGACCCCCACACCCGCTCGGGCTCTCCGCCGCCGGTGATGGTGAAGTACAAAGCGCGCCAGCAGGAAAGTTCCTGGAAGACGTGATTCATGTCGCGCCAGTCGAGGAATTCCGCAGCGGAGGCGGTGCCGCGCGTGACGTTGCGGTTCGCGTCCGTCTCCCAGATAGTGACGACACGGTGGGAATCCGGAAACGGCAGCGGCTTCAGCAAAATTCCGTTGACCACGCTGAAAATCACGATGTTCGCGCCGATGCCAATCGCCAGCGTCAAAATGGCGACCGCGGCGAAACCTGGGTTTCGCCGCAGCATGCGCGCGCCGTAACGCAAATCGTGCCAAAGTGTGTCCATAATATTCGCCCCCAAGAAGCGTCGAAGTGACAGGCTATCTTACTGCTTCGTCACTTGATGTCCACCTCTTAGGCCAATCCATTCCACTGCTCATTCATAGCGCAACGCGATCATCGGATCGACACGCGAAGCCCGACGCGCGGGAAAGTATGTTGCCAGCAACGCCACGGCGCTGAGCAGCACGGCGACGGACACAATCGCGGCGGGATCCCAGGGCTTCACGCCATACAACAGGCTGGCCATCAATCGCGTGAGCGCGAGAGCGGCCGCAACGCCCAGGAAAACACCAATCAGCGCGAGGCGCATGCCCTGCTTGACGACCATGCTGCGCACATCTTGCGGACCTGCTCCCAAAGCCATGCGAATGCCGATTTCTTGGGTGCGCAGTTGCACGGAATACGCCATCAGGCCGTAGATTCCGATCGCGGCCAGAAGTAGGGCGACGCCTGCAAAAATCACCAGCAGTGTCATATTGAAATCGGTGCGCTGCGTGGATTCCGAACGCACTTGATCCATGGAGCGGATGTGCGAGACGGGCAAGCCGCCGCTCGCGATACGAAGTTGCTGCTGAATTTCGCTGCTGAGTGAAAATGGCTCGACCCTGGTGCGCACGATCCAAGTGATTGGAATGATGCGGTTATTGAGCGCGGTCTGTCCGTTGGTCATTTGCGCGACGGGAACGTACATGATCGGTTCGGGATCGCTGTCGAGGCCGCCGTTTCTTACGTCTCCCACGATTCCAACGATTTCGCGCGCCGGCTCCTCGAATTCAGGGCCCACTCCTTTGCCGATGGTGATGCGCTGGCCGACCGGATTCGTGTCCTGCCAGTATTTCTTGACCATGCCCTCGTTGATTAGGACGACTAGTTCCGAACCGGCGTCATCATGGTCCGTAAACATGCGGCCGCGCAGCAGCGGAATTTTGAAGACTTCAAAATAACGCGGTGAAAGCGGACGATAGCTAGCGCCGCCATGAGACGGAGCGTCGGTGAGCGGGCGCCCTTCGATGATGAACGGAAGTCCGAAGCCGCCTTCGAGGGGAAGGCAGCAGGTGGAGGCAAACGCAACGACGCCGGGCAGGCTTTCGACGCGACGCTGTGAATCGCGCACCAGCTGGTTCACGGCGGCGGAGTTTTCATAGGGCGTGCCGGTGAGGGACATTTCCATGGTGAGAACTTTGTCGGTGGAGAAACCGGGATTCACGCCGCGCAATGCCGCAAAGGTGCGGATGAGCAGAGCCGCGCCGACCAACAGCACGAGAGCGAGCGCAACTTCGGTGACGATAAGAGTTGCGCGAGCTTTGTTCTGGCTCAGGCCGCTGCCGGAACGCGAGCCGCTTTCTTTGAGCGTGAGGCCAAGATCCGCGTGTGAGGCGTTGAAGGCGGGTATCAGCCCGAACAAAATTCCGGTGCCTAACGACACGAGCAGAGTAAACGCCAGCACGCGCCAATCGAGAGTTATGGCGGAGCCTTGTTCGCCGATGCGAGGGATGTTGCCGGGGTTGATCGTCAGCAGCGCGCGCACGCCGAAGTAACCCAGAATCAGTCCGAACACGCCGCCACCGAGAGACAGCAGGACGCTTTCAGTGAGCAGCTGCCGGATGATGCGGCCGCGACCCGCGCCCATCGCGGCGCGTATGGCGATTTCGCGTTTGCGCATGGTGGCGCGCACCAGCAGCAAATTGGCTACGTTGGCGCAGGCAATCAACAGCACCATGCCGACCGCGCCAAGCAAGATCAGCAGCGACTTGCGAACGTCGCCAATCACCGTGTCGCGCAGCGGCTCGGCAGTAAAGCCCTCTTTCTGGTCCATGCCTATGGTGCCGGGAAATTTCCGCCTATATTCTTCGGCGGCGAGTTTCATCGCGGCTTGCGCCTGCGCCAAGTTGACGCCGGGTTTCAAGCGCGCGGCGGAACGCAAGTAATGCGCCTGGTCGGTGCTGTTGGGATCCGCCTGCAGCGGCACGTAGATATCCGCGGGCGGATCGGAAGTGAAAGTTGCGGCGAGCACGCCCGTCACTAAATAGGGCTCGCCGCCGAGCTCGATGTTCCTGCCGACGATGTTCGGATCCCCTGCGAATCGCCGTCGCCACAACCCGTTGCTGAGCACCACCAATCGAGCTCCGCCGGGACGATCCTCATCCGCAGAAAACGCCCGGCCGACCGCCATGCTCGCGCCGAACAACGGAAAAAAACTAGCGGAGACGTGCACGCCTTTGAGCTGCTCCGGCCGATCGCCGCCTGTGAGATTTACGCCGGGGCCACCTTCATCGTAGGCGGCCACATCCTGAAAGACCTGCGTCTGTTCTCGCCATATCGCGTACTTCGGAATCGAAGTGACGTTTGAATTTCCTTCGGCGCTGCTTAGCTCGAGTTGCACCAGACGATCGGGCTGGGGATAGGCTAGCGGTTGCAGCAGAACTGTATTGACGACGGTGAATATGGCGGTATTCGCGCCAATACCCAGCGCCAACGCGGCAATGGCCGTCGCCGTAAAGCCGGGACTGCGGCGCAACATGCGGATCGCGTAGCGTATGTCCTGCAGCAAATTTTCAAAGAACTGCTCGCTTCGCACTTTGGACTCCCTGTTCAACGCGCAGTTTTTAGTGCGCGATGCACTCTCAGCGGCTGGCTGCAGCTCCGCCTGCCACAGGCTGGCCATCCACGATCCAACCGTCGGCGAGTTGAATGATGCGATTGCCGTAGGCAGCCCACTCGTTGTTGTGCGTCACCTGGATGATGGTGGTGCCGTCGTCATTCAATTTTTTCAGCATGTCCATGATCATTTTTCCCTGACTGGAATGCAGGCTGCCGGTGGGCTCGTCCGCGAGGATCAACTTGGGCTTGCCAATCACGGCGCGCGCGACGGCCACCAGCTGCTGCTGCCCGCCGGAAAGTTGATTGGGGAAGAGCGCTTTTTTGCCGACAATTTGGAAGCGATCCAGAGCGTCCGCGACCATGCCTTCGCGCTCGGTTTTCTTGATGTCGCGATAGGAAAGCGGCAAGTCCAGATTTTCGGCGACAGTGAGATTGTCGAGCAAGTGGTACTGCTGGAAAACGAAGCCGATGTATTTTTTGTGCAGCTCCACGCGGCGGCGATTGTCGAGTTTATGCACCGGATTATCGAGCAGGTGATATTCGCCCTTCCAGGCGCCATCGAGCATGCCGATGATGCCCATCAAAGTGGATTTGCCCGCGCCGGACGGCCCCATGACCGTGATGAAATCACCATCGTGGATTTCCAGGTTGATGCGGCGCAGTACCCACGTCTTGCCCGCGCCGGATTCGTAAAATTTTTCAACGTCGATCAGTTTGATCACTTTCCGTCTCCCTATAACGCGCGATGTGGCACTCGCATCATCGTGATTTTCGAGCGCAGCGCCCGATGCGATACTGGATTTTCTCTGCTGCAATTTTCTGCATTTTTATCGGAAGCATCATTCATATCTCAGAGCGACGATGGGGTCCACGCGCATTGCGCGGCGCGCCGGAAGATATGCCGCCAGCACGGCTACGTCCGTGACAAGCAGCAACACGATCGCGAGAGTCAGCGGATCGGTGGCGCTTACGCCGAACAGCAAACTGCTCATACCCCGCGTGATCGCGAGAGCGGCAACGACTCCCAGCATGGCTCCCAGAACCGCGAGGCGCAACCCGTGCCCTACAACAAGCCGCAGCACATGGCTGCGTTGGGCGCCCAAGGCGATGCGAATGCCGATTTCGCGAATTCGCTGGCTGACGCTGTAAGAAAGCACGCCGTAAATTCCCAGCGCCGCGAGCAGCGTTCCCAATACGCCTAGCACGGAAGCGAGAGATGCCGCGGTACGGTTGGCAAACATGGATTGCTTCAACAGACCGTCGAGAGTGTCCGTCTCGAGCGGCTGCACCTTGGAATCGAGCGAGCGCGCCGCGGCTCGAACGTCGGCAATGACTGTGGCCGGCGGAAGTTGCGAGCGCACCAAAATGTTGGCGTCGGTTCCATCGGCTTGCAGTTCCGGAAGATAGATGAATGATTCCGGCGGCTCGTTCATGCGGTGATATTTGATGTCGCGCACCACGCCCACGACGGTGCGCCAGTCGCTCCAGATGTGCACGCGATGCCCAGTCGGGTCCTGGCCGGGCCAGAAGCGATTCGCCATGCTTGCATTGACGATCACCACTTTCGGCGCGCCGGCGCGATCCTGCTCGGAAAAATCACGGCCGGAAACCAACGGAATTTGCACGGTGCGGAAATAGTCCGGGCCCACAATGTTCAGATCAATGCCCATATCTTCGTTGGGTTTTGCGGTGTAGCCTTCGACCCACGTCGTCGAGTAGCTTCGTCCGGTGAACCAGAGCGGGACGAAGCGTTCCAGGCTGGCGGATTCAACTCCTGGATAAGCGCGGACGCGTTCGAGCAGCTGATCGTAATAATCAATCGCGCGATCATCGGAATAACCGCTGGCTCGCAAGTCGAAAGCTGCGAGGGTCAGGTGATTGGTGTTGTAGCCTGCACCCGCTTGCTCCGCCATGCGCACGCTGCGTAACAAAAGCCCGGCGGCAACCAGCAGCACCGTGGCGAGCACCATTTCCGAGACCACCAGGACATCGCGCAAACGGTGGCCGGACCCGCTCGCGCCAGTTGCTGTGGTTGCGGATTTCAGCGACTCATTCAGATTGGCGCGAGACGCCTGCCACGCGGGAACAAGCCCGAACACCAGCCCCGTGACGACGGATAGAATCAGCGTGAATATCAAGACAGGCGCGTCGACTTCCGCGCCCAGACCGATCGGCAAATGCGCCGGCGGCATGAAAAAACCCAGAAGATTCGCGCCCCACAGCGCCAGAACGATTCCACCAGCGCCGCCCGCAGCGGCGAGCAGCAGGCTTTCCACAAGCAGTTGGCGAATCAGGCGTCCGCGGCTGGCACCCAGCGCCGCGCGCATCGCCATTTCTTTTTCCCGCGCCGAGGCGCGAGCCAGCAGCAGATTCGCCACGTTGACGCAGGCGATCAGCAGCACCAGCACGGCTACGATCATCAGAAATCCCAGAACGCTGCGGAGAAAATCCTGTACGCCGTAATGCGCCCGCCATACCGGCGCGACGTAAACGCCGACTCCGTTGCCGATATTGGGATTGGGATATTCGTGCGCCAGATGCGCGGCGATTGTCGTGAATTCCGATTGAGCCTGCGCGATAGTCACGCCCGGGCGTAAGCGTCCCGCGATGTGCACAAAAGTTGGCGCGCGCTGTTCGATGTTCTCGCCAGGCAGCACTTCGGGCTGCATCATCATGGGAACGAAATACTGCGCGTCAATCCCCACGATGGTTCCGAAAAAGTGCGGCGGCGCCACGCCGATCACCGTGAAGGGATGCCCATTGATATGGACGGTGCGGCCCACGACCTTGGGATCGGAGGCGAAGAGCCGCTTCCACAGACTTTGGCCGAGGACGATGTAGGGATCGGAATTCAACGCCTGATTTGGCTCGGCATGGAATGTGCGCCCGATGGCGGCGTGCACGCCGAGCACATCGAAATAATTTTCCGTGGCGATGATTCCCCAGACGCGCTCCGGAGGCGCATCGTTGCGCAGGCTCATGTCGACGCCGGAGAGTTCGAAGCCGATTAGCGCGGAGAAGACATGGTTCTGATCGCGGAAGTCCCTGTAGTCTGGATATGAACTGGTGTGATATTCGCCGCTGGGCATTATGGTTTCGACGGCGGCGATTTGCTCGGAGTGCACGACGCCGGGGAGCGGATTCAGGAGCACGGCGCGGATCCAGCTGAACACCGTGGCGTTTCCACCGATGCCGAGCGCGAGCGTCAGCACCGCGACTGCGGCGAATCCGGGATTCTTCCGCAGCGTGCGGATGGCGAAGCTCAAGTCTTGCGACAGCGATCCCATTCTGTTTCCTCGCTTGTTCGCGGGTTTATTCGACGGCAATGACGATCAGAGTGGCGTCATCGTGCCAGTGGCCGCGGCAAAATTCGCCGGCGGCTTGCAAGACGATTTTCTGCAAATCTTGGGCGCTTGCTTCGCGATTTTTTTCGAGTAGCTCGAGCAGGCGCGCTTCGCCGAACTCTTCACCCTCTGGAAAGTGCGCTTCGGTGACGCCATCAGTAAAAAGCAGCACGCGGTCGCCGGCGACCAGATCAGACGTGCCGGTGGAAAACTCCTGGATGGGAAATACGCCGAGAATGCCGCCGCCTTCCAGCAGCCGGTCGTGCGTGCCGTCGCGATGGAACACGATGGGCGCGTTGTGTCCGGCGTTGGTGTAACGAAGTTGGCGCGCCGCGCCATCCAGTTGTGCATAGAAGAAAGTGATAAAGCGATCGGTGGCGATATTGCGGCAGATGAGCGAATTCAGCCGGCTGCACAGATTTTCTGGAGCGAGCGACGGCGAAGCGAAGCCTCGGAAAGCCGCCTGCAGGTTGGACATCAGCAGCGCCGCGGGCATGCCTTTTCCGGCAACGTCACCGATGCATATGCCCAGTGTCTCTTGCCCGAAAGGAAGGACGTCGTAGTAGTCGCCGCCGACTACACGAGCCGGTTGCCAGGCGCCGGCGATATCGAATCCATGTAATTGCGGGATCTCTTTCGGCAGAAATCCCTGCTGAATCGCGCGCGCTTCGGCGATCTCGCGGTCCTGGGCGTGAAGCTGCGAGGCGATTTCGGTCTGGGCGATGGAGTTGGCCGCGGCTTTTTGCCGAGCGTCGCGGCGCTCGCGGCCGATCTGAACTTGTTTCTGCAGAATCTCAAGCAAGCGGGAATTGACCCAAGGCTTTTCGACGAAGTCGCCCACGCCCTGCTGCATCGCTTCGACCGCCAAGCCGACGGTGGCCCAGCCGGTCATCACCACGATCGGCGGTGCGTTTTCTGTGGCTTTCAGTCGGGCCAGTAGATCGATGCCTTCGCGGCCGGAAGTGGTGTCGCGAGCGTAGTTAAGGTCCATCAAAATCAGATCAAATCCATTTTGGGAAATGGCGGCAAATAGGGCCGCGGGAGACGTGACTGACTCTGTCACGTAACCGTGTCCTTTTAGCAACAGGCGGAGAGCTTCCAGGATGTCGGGCTGGTCGTCCGCAATGAGGACTCGCGGTTGCGTTGCGGGAGTTTCGGTAATGGATTCGAGCGTCATGATGTTTATCATTCGAGCCCCGCTGAACTGGTTGCGGAGAGTTCGCTTGTTAGCTGCCTCCCGAATATGGGCAGGTGGGATTCCAGGCCAAGACTAATATAAGATTTTTGTTTACAGCATCTTAAAGCTTAGATGGGCGGCCTGAAAGGTGGCGTATGACCAGTTGCGGGAATGGTCGTTGCGATTTCGGACACTGCCCGTTCATAGATTGCGGATATCCTTTTATAGCCGCTTGGCCCTCACGCCCATAGCTGTGCCTAGACAAACGCATCGGTCTGCCGTTTGGCCCGACCTCAATCGAAGGGACTACTCGTAGCGGAGCGCCACCATCGGGTCCACGCGCATGGCCCGGCGGGCCGGGACGTAGCAAGCGACGATCACGACAGCGAGGAGCAGGGTCACCACTGAGACGTAGGAAATCGGGTCGGCGGTGCTGACGCCAAAGAGCATGCTGGATAGAAAATGCGTCATCGCGAAGGCAGCGGCCAAGCCGATTCCGACTCCGAAGATTGCGAGACGCAGACCTTGGCCCACGATCAGGCGCAGCATGTCTCGGGGTTGACCGCCCAGGGCCATGCGGATGCCGAGCTCATGCGTGCGTTGGGCCACGGAGTAAGAAATCACTCCGTACAGGCCAACGGCCGTCAGCAGCATCGCCAAGGCCGCAAAAATTCCCAGCAGATAGGTATTGAAGCGGGGCTGCGCGATGGTGCCTTTGAGATATTCCTCGACGGTCTTGGGCGCGTAAGCCGGCAGGTCCTTGCCGAGCGAACGCACGGTCTCGGCGATTGGCTTGGCGAGGCTGTGAGCGTCCTGCGTGCTGCGCACCACAAGAGTCACAGACCCAAAGGAGATTTGCGCGTAAGGAACGTACGATTCAGGGGCCCATTCGCCGCTCAGGTCGTGGAATTTTACATTGCCCACGACGCCCACGACTTCGCGCATCACCGGCTCGCTTGCTCCCTGCCCAACTTCGGGCATGATGTGTTTTCCAATCGGATTCTCGCCGGGGAAGACCTGGCGCGCGAGCGCCTCGTTGATGATGACGACCGGCGTGGACGCGATTTCATCCTGCGCCCCGAAATCGCGGCCCTGCAGAATGGGAATCCGCATCGTCGCAAAATAATCCGGCGTTATGTCTCGCAGAGAGGTGTGCGGCTCCTCGCTCTTGGCGACGGGATGCCCATCAACCTGAAAACTGGTGCGAATTTCGTCGCCGCCCATCGGCAACGGATAAATTCCCGCGGCAGATTGCACTCCTGGCAGCGCGCTGAGCTGCGGCATCAGGTTCTTGAAATATTGAGCTTTCTTGGCGTCTGTATATTTTGCATCCGGCAAATCCACGTTGGAGGTCATCACGTTGTGCGCATCGAAACCCGGATTCACGTTCTGCAAATGCACCAGGCTGCGAATCAGCAGTCCGCTGCCGACCAGCAGCACCAGCGCCAGCGCCATTTGCACGATGACCAGAGAACTGCGCAAGGCGTGACGTCCGCGCCCTGCGGTAGAGCTGAGCGCGCCTTCCTTCAGAGCATCCACGATATTGGCATGCGACACTTGCAGAGCAGGTGCGAGGCCGAACAGCATCCCGCTGGCGAGCGACAACCCCATCGTGAACGCCAGCACCCAGCCATCCATGCGGATTTCGGCGATGCGTGGCAAATTTTCGGGGCTGAAGCGTACCAGCGCGGCGCTACCCCACAATGCCAGCAGCAGGCCAAACGCGCCCGCCATGAGCGCGAGCAGGAAACTTTCGGTGAGGAGTTGCCGAACCACGCGCTTGCGTCCGGCGCCCAGCGCCGAACGGATGGCGATTTCGCGCGTGCGCGAAGTGGCGCGCGCCAGCAAAAGATTCGCCACGTTCACGCACGCAATCAGCAGCACAAATCCGACCGCGACCATCATCACGAACAGCGCCGGACGTATCCCTTGGGTAAGGTCGTCCTGTTCAGAAGTCGCGCGCACGCCGAAATATTTATTGCTGTCGGGATACTGCTTGGCCAGCGAGGCGGCGATCACGTCGAGATTGGCCTGCGCCTCCGCCAGCGTGACGCCGGGCTTCAGCCGCGCGATCACCCTCAAGAAATGCGCATCGCGCTGGTCGGCCATCGAAGTCGAATCGGCGGTGGATTCCCGCATGGGACCCATCGTGGACCACAGCGCCGGTGTTTCTCGTTGCAGCAGATACTGAAAGCTGGCAGGCATCACCCCCACCACAGTGTACGCGCTGTTGTCGAGAGTGATGACGCGACCGACGATCTGCGGATCGCTGCCGAAACGCTCTTTCCACAGCCGATGACTGAGAATCGCGACGTGATGGTGCGGTTCGTCGTCCTCCGGAAGAAAGTTGCGGCCCAATTCCGGCGAGACTCCCAGGACATTGAACATGCTAGCGGAAACGTTCGCGGACGCCAGGTGCGCGGGTTGTTCGACGCCAGTTAGTGCGTAGCTAGAGTCCACGTACGCAGCCATATCCTGGAAAACGTGATTTTGCGCGCGCCAGTCCGCGAAATCGGGATAGGAAACGGCACCGCTCACTGTGTGGATTCGCGCATTGGCGGAGGCGACGCGCACCAGTTGGCCCGGATCACGGAAGGGAAGCGGACGCAGAAGCTCGGCATTGACCACGGAGAAAATCGCGGTGTTCGCGCCGATGCCCAGCGCCAGAGTGAGCACGGCAATTGCAGTGAAGCCGGGGTTTTTCGCCAGCATGCGAATGCCATAACGGATATCTTGCAGCAGCGTTCCCATTCTTGAGCTCCTAGAAAACTCTTAGCGGAACAGAAAGCCTTCGGTGGCTTTCCTCACCCGGGATTGCGGCGGTTGTTGCGCCGTCATTCGTAACGCAAGGCGACCATCGGATCTACTCGCGAAGCGCGGCGGGCTGGGATGTAACACGCCGCCATCGCGACGAGCGCGAGCAGGATGGAGACACCCGCGAACGTGTATGGATCGCTGGCGCTGACGCCGAAAAGCAGCGAGTGCAGCAATCGTGTGAGAGCAAACGCGGCGGCGAGGCCGAGGCCCACACCGATGGCAGTGAGCCGCGAGCCTTCGCCTAGGACCAGGCGCAACACGTCCTGCTGCTGCGCGCCCAGCGCCATGCGCACACCGATTTCGTGCGTGCGTTGCGTTACGACGTAGGCCATTACTCCGTAGATTCCCACCGCCGCGAGCAGCAGCGCGAGCCCTGCGAAAATCCCGAGCAGCACGGTTTGTTCGCTGGTGTCCTGCATGGCGTCGGCGACCACTTCATCCATGGTGCGCGGATGGAAAATTGCAAGGCCAGCATCCAGCGAACGAAGATCGCCGCGAATCGCCGCGAGTGCGTCACGCGGCGCGACCGTGGTTTGCACTGTCAGTCGCCCACTGAATCCTTCGCTGTCAAGAGCGGCCGTGAGCGGGAAATACGCCTGTGGAACCACATCCTCGCGAATATCCCATTCCTTTACGTCGCCAACGACGCCGACGACCGTGACGGGAATTCCACTGGCGTGAAACACTTTGCCCACCGCATCCTGCTTCGGCCAATACAATTGCTCCATCTTGCGGCTGATGACGGCCACAAATCCGAGATCCGGCGGAAGCGTTGTCAAATTCGGGTTGTTCTTATAAAGATCATCGACTTTCAGATTCACTACAGCTGTGCGTTCCACCTCTTCGGGGGTAAAAATGCGGCCCTGCAAAACGGATACGCCGTACGCGCGAAAATAATCGGGAGTAATATTGTTCCATTCGACGAGCTGAGTCGCGAGAGCAGGATTGTCCTGGCCGGGCACGGTGATGTAACCATTGTTACCGCCTTCCAGAGGAATTTCCGAGGAGACCGCGGCCGCTTGCACGCCTGGTTCGCGCTTGATGCGCTCGATCAGCTGGTCAAAGAACTGGCGACGCGCCGCGAGCGTCTGGTATTTGGCCGTGGGTAGATTAACGCCCATGGTGATAACGTTTTCGGTTTGCACACCAATTCCGGAATTACGCAAGCGCGCGAAGCTGCGCAGCAGCAGGCCCGCGCCGATCAGCAACGCGAGCGAAGCGGCAATTTCCCCGACGACCAGCGCGTCGCGCAGCAAGCGCCGCGTCCCAGAAGGACTGACTACAGCCTGCGCGCTGGATTTGAGTTCTTCGCTGAGGTTCAGGCGGAAAGATTGCATCGCCGGCACCAAGCCGAACAGCGTGCCCACCAAAATGCTGACGCCGATGGTGAAGAGCAGCACGGTCCAGTCAATCTGAATGGGATTGGCGCGGGGAATCGGCAGGGTCTCGGCCGACTGCAGAAAAGATACGGCCCAGAACGCGCCCAAGAGGCCCAGTGCGGCGCCCAGCAGAGAAAGCAAGATACTCTCGGTAAGCAGTTGTCGCGCCAAGCGCCAGCGTCCAGCGCCCATTGCGGCGCGCACGGCGATTTCGCGCTGGCGATTGCTGGCGCGCGCGAGCATCAGGTTCGCCACGTTGGCGCACGCCACCAGCAGCACCAGCGCCACGGCACCGAGCAGGATGAAAAGACTTTCGCGCGAGCTCCCAGTTAGCGCTTTCGTGAGAGGAACGACGATCGCTCCGTTGTACTTATCGGTATCCCCGTTTTGCTTTGCCACCTGCTTGATGATGCTGTTTAGCTCTGCTTGCGACTGAGCCACGCTGACGTTTGCTTTGAGTCTGGCGATGGCGCGATAGGAATGCGAGCCGCGCGGCCCCAGCGCCTTGCGCGTCATATCCATGGGCGTCCAAATTTCCGTGGCGCGCTGAAAATTAAACCAGGCGGGCAGAACGCCGATAATCGTGTAGGGTTCGTCATTCAGATCGATCGTCTTGCCCAAGACATCGGAGCGGCCACCGAATTTCTTACGCCAGAAGGCGCTGCTCAGCATCGCCACGTGATTTTTTCCGGCCTGGTCTTCGCCGGGATCGAAGGCGCGCCCGAATTGCGGTTGTACGCCGAGCACGGTGAAGAAATTTGCCTGGGTGCTGATTGCGGAAGCGGCTTCGGCCTCACCAGTGCCGCTGGCGTTGGCCGAGCGTTCCCAGGAATACAGGCTGGTAGCTTCGAGAGTGCGGCTCTGCGCTTGCCAGTCCAGATAATCGGGTCCGGTGAGCGGAAAATTTCCCGGCGCGCTTTCGGTTTGCCACAGCGCCACCAGGCGCGCGGGCTCGTGAAATGGCAGCGGCCGCAGGACGACGGAATTGATCATGGAAAAGATGGCGGTATTCGCGCCGATGCCCAGCGCCAAAGTGATAACCGCTAGCGCCGTGAAACCGGGACTTTTCGCCAACATGCGGATTCCGTAGCGTAGGTCCTGGAGTAATGTTCCCATTGCGCTCCCCTCAAAAAAGTGACGAGTGATAAGAAACAGCCAACCTTCCCCGTCAGCGCTCGTCGCGAATCACTTGTCACGCGTCAGTTATTGCTTGCCAATCGTCACTGGTTATTCGTATCGCAGCGCGACCATCGGATCCACACGCATCGCGCGACGGGCGGGAATGAAGCACGCGCTGAGTGCCACGATTAGCAGTGTCGCGGTCACAATCGCGTACGTCAGCGGATCGCGAGCGCTGACCGTCAGAAAGCTGCCAACGACCTTCCCAGCAGCAAGCGCGCCGCCAATGCCCACCAGCAGCCCCACTCCGACGATCAGCAATCCTTCGCGGAACACCATTTTCAGAATGTCCGCGGGCTGAGCGCCCAACGCCATGCGCACGCCGATCTCGTGCGTCTTCTGCGTGGCGGCATAGGAAACCACGCCGTAAACTCCGACGATGGCCAGCACCAATCCCAACATTCCGAGCAGCGCCGCGAGCACCGCGCCAATTTTGTAGAACAGCAGCCCATTCAGCGTATTGAGCGCCTGCGTCATCGTCTGCACATCGAAGACCGGAAGCTGTGGCGCGAGGGATTCGATGGTGTGCTCGACTTCCGGAATCATCATTTCCGGCGCGCCTGCCGTGCGCAGTTGCAGAGTTTGCAACGAATTTCCGTTCTGGTGCTGCAGAAAAGGCGCGTAGAACATCGGGCTGAATGGACCGGTGAGGCCGTTGAAGCGAATGTCCTTGGCTACGCCGACAACCACCAGCGAGTGCTTGGGGTCGGTCGTCATCTGAAATTGGCGGCCGATGGGATCTTTGTCGGGCCAGAATTGCTTGACCATCGCTTCACTGACAATCGCCACATACTGGCCGTGCTCGTCGTCGGCCTCCGTGAAGTTTCGCCCGCGCAGCAACGAAACGCCCATCGTCGGAAAATAATCTGTGGAAATTGTGTTGTATAGGGAAGCCGGAGCGGGCTGCCCGGGCGGAGGCTGGTATCCCTCGATGTTGAGCGAATCGAAATTGTTGTAGTAACCCATGGGGGTGGCATTGGCGGTGGAGGCAGAGACAACCCCGGGAAGCGCGCGAACGCGCTGCAAGAGATTCTTGTAAAAGTCGCGCGTTTGCGATTGGTTGTAACCGATTTCATTCGGATCCATGATCAGGTTCAGGACGTGATCGGGTTGGAAGCCGAGGTCGGTGCGTTGCGCCTGCGCCAGGCTGCGCGTGAAAAGTCCGGCAATAATAAGTAGCATCAGCGAACCCGCCACTTGCACCACCACCAGCGCGCTGCGCAGACGATTCTTCCCTCCCACCACGCCACGGCCGCCTTCATGCAGAATCGCGCTCAAATTTCCGCGCGAGGCGCGCACCGCCGGCACAATGCCCACGATAATTCCGGTAAGCAAAGCCGCCGCAGTGGCGAAGCCAAAAACGCGCCAGTCAAAACCGAAATCAAAATGAACGGGAAGGTCCGTCTGAACATTGATCGAGCCGAGCGCGGAGCTGCCCCAATAGCCCAGCAGCACACCCGCCACGCCGCCCAACAGCGCCAGCAGCACGCTTTCGGTGAGCAGTTGCCGGATCATACGAATTCGTGCCGCGCCCAGAGCGGCACGAATAGCCATTTCACGTTCGCGCACCGTGGACCTGACTAGCAAAATATTCGCCACGTTGACGCACGCGAGCAACAGCACCATCACCGCCAGCCCCAGAAAAAGGCCACCCACGACGAACACGGTATGATTGGGATCAGGATTCGGCCGCGCCTCCAGTTCCCGGAATGCTTGCACGCTGAGGTTCTTGTGCGCTTCCGGATATTCCTGAGCCAACCTTTGGGATATGACGGCCAACGCGGCTTGAGCCTGCTGCATACTCGCGCCGGGCCGCAGCCGCGCCAGGACCGGCACATTGCGAATTTGACGATTGGTCATGAAGTCGCTGGGATTGCCCGCAATGGTTGCCATGCCCATCGGCAGATAACCCTGCACGCTCAAAATCGGGTAGACGCCGACGAAATCTTTGGGGGCAATGCCCACGATGGTGATCGGCTGGCCGTCCACGGAAACCTTTCGCCCGATAATTCCCGGATCGCCGCCGAAGCGAGTTTGCCAGTAGGAGTAGCCGAGAACCATGACGGGATCCGCACCCGGCACATCGCCTTCCGAAGGCAGAATCAAACGGCCCAGCGCCGGCTTGAGCCCCAGCGCGGAAAAATAATTGCCGGTGACGTAGTTGGTCATGACGCGGTCGGCTTTGCCATCCACGCTGAGGCCGTCCAAGCCGAATTGGTACGCGAAGACATCGGAAAACACGCCTGTGGATTGATCGCGGATGTCGCGATAATCCGCGAGCGAGAATTGCGTCAGGAAATTTCCCTTATTCTGCTGGAATGCCAGAACCGTGATTTGCGCGGGATCTTTCACCGGCAGCGGGCGCAGCAGAAAAGCGTCCACCATACTGAAGATAGCGGTGTTCGCGCCGATGCCGAGAGCCAGCGTGATCACGGCGACAATCAGGAAGCCGGGATTTTTCATGAGCATGCGCGCGCCGTAGCGAATGTCTTGCAGTAGCGTTTCCATTTAGAGCTCCGTGATCCTTGCGAACTGACCGGTGATTAATGATTGGTGGCGCGCAATGGTCGATGATACCCGTCAGCAGACGCCCATCCGTGCAACGCAATTCATTGCTAACCTCGTGGCCGCGCCTTCCACAACAGTTACGTCATTTCACACGCGTAAGTTCCATCCCGCGCGCTCATTCGTAACGCAGCGCGACCATGGGATCCACGTTCGCTGCTTTGCGCGACGGCAGCCAGCCGGCCAGCAGCGCGACTGCCGCGAGCAATCCTGCGGCGAGGACGAAGACCACCGGGTCGCTGGCTTTCACTCCAAACAGCAGCGATTCGACCACTCTGCCGATTCCGTATGCGGCGATGAGTCCCACGCACAGGCCCGCCGCCAGCATTCCCAAAATTTCGCGCAAGATCATCCAGGCGACGCTTTGCTGCGTCGCGCCCAGCGCCATGCGAATGCCGATTTCACGCGTGCGCCGCGCCACTACGTAAGCCATCACGCCGTACAGGCCTACGGCGGCAAGCAGCGAGGCCAGCAAGCCGAGGCACAGCGAAAAAATCGTAACGAGGCGATCGGTGAACATGATTTCGTCCACCTGCGCCGTCAATGTCTTCACGCCGTACACTGGCAAATTGCCGTCGAAACCTTGAATCAGGTTGCGCACAGTGGCGGTCAGCGCGACGGGATCCTGATTCGTGCGCACGTAAAATGTCGCGTTTCCGGCGTGCTCGCTCTGCGAATACGGCAAGAAGGCGAATGGGCGAGCCGCTTGCTTCACGTCGCTGTTCTTGCTGTCCTTAACGATGCCGACAATTTCCGTGTCGAGCTTGACGTCTTTGCCGCCGCCGAATCCGAAGTGCAGTCCGATCGGATTACGTCCCGCGAAGAAACGGCGCGCCATCGCTTCATTGATGATCGCAACTTTCGGCGATGTGCCGGAATCGGCCTCGGAGAATTCCCGCCCATTCAGCAGCGGAATTCCCATGGTGGCCAGGAAGTTTGGACCCACCCAGTTCTGATCCACGTTCGTGTCTTCGTCTTCCTGCGCGTTGTATCCCTGGACGGTAACGTTGCCGGACGAATTGCTATTCGCGAGCATCGGTATTTCGGATTCACTGGCCGAACGTACGCCAGGCAGCGGCTCCATGCTTTTTCGGATGCGGTCCGCAAGCGCTATCGTCTGCGGCGGGGTGTAACGATTCAGTTCCGGCGAGATCGAAAATTCCAGCACGTGGTCCGCACGGACGCCCAGATCCTGTGTCTTCAGGTTCAGTAAACTGTGCGCGAACAGGCCGGCTGCAGAGAGCAGCACCGCGGTCAGTGCAATTTGCGAGGTCAACAAGAACTTCCGAACTCGTACATTGGTTCTACCGCCCGATACGTTCACGCCCTGATCTTTCAAGACGCTCTGCAAATCCGTCTGCGTCGCTCGAATCGCGGGCACTAGTCCAAACAACACTCCCGTGACCACTGAAACCAGGCAGGCAAATATCAGCACGCGATAATCAAGCTGAGATGTGAGACCAGAAGCTCCTTGGTCCACCGGAATCGAATTCACGATCACGCTCAGCGTCCAGGAAGCCAGCGCCAGGCCGGCCGCTCCGCCTGCGAGTGCAAGTATCAAACTTTCCGTCATCAGTTGGCGCACTAGCCGCACGCGGCCTGCGCCTAACGCCAAGCGCAATGCTATCTCGCGCTGCCGTCCTTCCCCGCGCGCAATCAGCAGGCCCGCCAGATTAGCGCACGCGATCAACAGCACTAGTCCCACCATGGCCATCAGCACGAGCAACGGTTGCCCCGCGTCATGCTGCAGGATCGGTCGGCCATGCGATCCAGAGTCGAGGACAATCTTGCGATCAAGGAATTCCTTTTCATGCGCGCCCCCGTGCGAAAACTTTTGGGGAATAGCATCGGTTTCCAGAATTGCCCGATACATCGGAACGAGTCCAGCCTGGGCTTTGGCTGTGGGGGTCCCGGGCTTCAGCCGGCCAATAATTGCCACCCAGTGGTCACCTCGATCCGCAAGGCCGTCCCAATTCGGCGTCATCTGCGCTTTCATTGTCATGGGGATGAAAAGGTCGGGAATTTGACCCACCTGTACGCCCGTGAAGCCGGGGCGTGCGATGCCCACAACCGTCAGGGAGGTCCCGTTGACGGCGAGCTGCTTATTCAAGATGTTCGGGTCGCTGCCGAAGTGGTGGGTCCAATAACCATAGCTAAGCACCGTCACGGGATTTCCGCCGGGCGCGCTTTCGTCCTGCGAAGCAAGGACTCGTCCGAGATAGGGCCGGACGCCGAGCACCTGGAAATAATTTCCACTGACGAGTTCCGCTTCGGCGAGCTGTGATTCTCCGTGCCCAGCCACGCTTACCTGCACGTGAAAACGCGCCAGCAGGCCTGCGAATACTTCGTTACGATCTCGAATGTCCTTGTAAGCCGGGTAGGAAAATGAGGTTGCGCCATCGCCATCGCTCCACGTACGTCCCCAACTTCTACCCGGTGAGCTGAGCACGACGAGTTCGCGCGGGCGCTCGACGGGAAGCAGGCGCAACAGAACTTGATCCGTGAGCGAAAAGATCGCGGCGTTCGCGCCAATGCCCAGCGCGAGCGTTAAGACCGCGACCAGCGTAAACCCCGGATTTTTTCCCAGCGTTCGCAGCCCGAATCGAATGTCCTGCAGCAAGTTTTCCATTTACAGCTCCTGGGAATTTTTGCGCGATCTCGAAATCTTTCGGCCGCGTGGCCTGCTCGTCACTCGACGCTCATCATTCGTCATTCATCACCGCTCACTCGTACCTCAGCGCCACCATCGGATCCACGCGCATGGCTCGCCGCGCTGGGACATAACATGCGAGCAGCGCGACGCCGAGCAGCAAGCCCGCTACCGCAACGAAAGTGGCCGGATCGGTTGCGCTGACGCCAAAAAGCAGGCTGTTCAGCAATTGCGTCAACATCAGCGCGGCGAGCACGCCGATCACCGTGCCCGCTCCGGCCAGCCGCAGACCGCGCCCAAGCACCAGCCGCAGCACTCTCCCCGGATTCGCTCCCAATGCCATTCGAATGCCGATCTCGCGGGTCTGTTGCGCGACGGTGTATGCCAGCACGCCATAAATTCCGATGGCTGCCAGCAGCAGGGCCGCGGCTCCAAACAAGCTTAGGAGCGCGGTGCGAAATCTTGGCTGGGCGATCGAGCTGCCAATCACTTCGGCCATCGGCCGCACATCAGCAACCGGCAGCGCGGAATCGATCGCGCTAATTTGTTCACGCAGCGAGCCGCTCAGCGCGCTTGGATTGCCGTGCGCGCGCACCGCGATATCCGCGGCCCAGAACGGATTCTGTACGAACGGCACATAAATCTGCGCCGGTTCGCGCGCCGCAAGATCGCTATCTTTGACGTCGCCCACAATGCCCACAATCTCCCGCGAGGCGTCGGTCGGATAGCCGATAACGAGCCGCTGTCCCAACGGGCTCTGATTGGGGAAAAGTTGCTGCGCCAGGCTGGAGGAAATCACGCACACCTTCGGTCCACCCTCTGAATCAGCATCGCTAAATTCCCGGCCTCGCAGCAGCGGAACCTGCATCACGTGGAAATAATTCGGACTGATGGCTACAAGATCCGCCGTCGGCGAATCACTTCTTGTGCGCGGCGGACGGCCTTCGATCGCGAAAGCGAGGTTGATGTAGGAATCGCTCAACGGCAAAGGCACCGCCACGGCCGCTTCCTGCGCACCCGGCAACGCGTTCATCCGTTCGAGCGTTTGCTTGTAGAACGAAATCCATTGCTCGGGCTTCGAATAATGCTCGCGCGGCAGGCCGATCTGCGCCGTCAGCAATTGCGCGGGATTGAATCCCACATTTACCTGCTGCAGTCGTGCGAAGCTGCGGATCAGCAGTCCCGCAGCGACAAGCAGCACGATTGCCAGCGCCGTCTCCGCTACCACGAAAATATTCCGTGCACGCTGACTCGTTCTGTTCTCTCCTGCTCCACGCGCGCCTTCCAACGCTTCCGCCAATCGCGATTCGGCGCCGTACCACGCCGGGGCCAAACCGAAAATCAGTCCGGAAAGTACCGACAACGCCAAGCCGAACGCGAGGACGCGCGTGTCCACGTGAATTTCTGACACCCGCGGAAGGTCCGCTGGCAACCACGCAATCAATCCTTGCAATGCTTCATACGCGAGGCCAAGCCCGACCGTGCCGCCGATGACGCTCAACAGCACGGACTCGGTCAGAAATTGCCGCAGCAGCCGCTGCCGTCCGGCGCCCAACGCAACTCGGATGGCGATTTCTTTTCGCCGCGACGCCGCGCGCGCCAGTTGCAAGCCGGCCACGTTCGCGCACGCAATCAGGAACACAAATCCAACCGCGCCCAAAAGCACAAGCAATGCAGTGCGCACACTTCCAACCGTGTCCGCCTGCAAAGAAACGATGCGAATTCCCCAGCCTTTATTTTCGTTGGGATATTGCTCGGCGAGCCGCTCTTGCAACGCCGCCATTTCACTTTGCGCGTGCGCGGCGGTCACGCCGGGTTTCAGTCGTCCCAACGCTGAAAGATAATGGCCGCCGCGTCGCCCTCGCATGTCGGAAAACACGCCGTCCTGCCGGAGCGGAACCCACAGCTGCGTTGCAGCACTGGGCACGGACGAGTGGAAGTAGGCGGGCACGATTCCCACAATGGTGATCGGATGCTGGTCGAGTGCGATAGCCGTTCCCACGATCGCCGGATCAGCGCCGAACTGCGAGCGCCACAACGATTCGCTCATCACCGCTACGGGATTCGCATCGAGTGCATCATCGGAAGACTGCAGAGTTCGCCCCAGCACCGGTTTCACGCGCAACAAGTCGAAGTAGTTCGACGTCACCGAGCCAGTCTGAATGTAAGTTGGCTCGCCCCGCCCGCTAAGCGCCAGCACGTTCCCGCGAGCGGCCGCAATCGATTCGAACGCCTGGTTCTGCTGCGTCCAGTCGAGATAATTCGGATAGGAAACGCCGGTGTTCTGCGCGGGATCTTGCGGCGGCGTCTGATACACCGTGAATAACCGCTCGGATTCAGGATAGGGAAGAGGACGAAGCATTACAGCATCCACTACGCTGAAGATCGCGGTGTTCGCGCCGATGCCCAGCGCCAGCGTCAATACCGCGACGATCGTAAAACCCGGATTCTTCGCAAGTGTGCGAATGCCGTAGCGAAGATCCTGGAGTAATGCTCCCACTGCAGCCCCCTAGGGAAGTGATGAGTGATGAGCAAAAGATTCGTCGTTACTCGTCACTTATCACTTGTCACTCGTATCTCAGCGCTACCATCGGATCCACGCGCATCGCGCGCCGTGCTGGAATGTAACAGGCTGTGAGCGCGACGCCCGTTAGCACCAGGGCTACGCCGCCAAAGGTAATCGGATCCGTGGCACTGACGCCGAAGAGCATGCTGGCCATCAGCTGCGTCAGGCCCAGCGCCGCGGCGATTCCGATGGCGACGCCCACTAGCGCCATTTTCATTCCCTCTCCCAGCATCAAGCGCAACACGTGGCTGCGTTGCGCGCCTAGCGCGATTCGGATGCCGATTTCGTGCGTGCGCTGGCCCACCACGTACGAAATCACGCCGTAGATTCCGATGCTGGAGAGCAGCAGCGCGAGCGCCGCGAAAACGCCGAGCAAGATCATCGAGAAGCGGCGCGCCGCCAGCGAATCCGCCACGATCTCCTCCAGCGGCTTCGCTTCGTACATCACGTTTTCGACATTCATTTTCTCGATGGCGTCGCGAATCGCCGGCACCAGACCTGCCGGTGATCCTTTGGTCCGCACCACGACCTCTGACTGCGGCGGCCCAGTCCAGAATTGGTCGGGGATTTGCATGAACGGCAAGTAAGCCTGCGCGTGAATCGGATGATTTGCATCCCCATCCGTGTCCAGGCCCCAATGCTTGACGTGACCGACAACACCGACGATCTCCGGCTCCGTGTTGACGATGCCGATGTTGATGCGCTTGCCGATGGGATCCTGATTGGGAAAATATTCGCGCGCGAAACTTTCGTCAATCACGATCACTGGCGGCGAATGCTCGTTGTCGTTCAGGGTGAAGAAGCGTCCGCGGTGCAGCGGAATTCCCATCGTGCTCAAGTAGTCCGGTTCTGCCAGATAAAAGAGCGACTGCTTCATCCCACTCTGATCCGCCGGCCTTGGTTCGCTACCGAGCCAAAAAGGAAATTCGTTGTCGCCGTTCATGGGCAACGCGCCGCCTGTGGACGAAACGCTTTCCACGCCGGGAATGCTTCTCAATTTTTCATCCATTTCGCGAATGGCGTTACGGCTCGCCGCCGGATTCGCGCCGAGCGAAGGCGAAAGCGAAACTGCAAACGTCAGGACTCCGCGAGGATTGAATCCCGGATTCACATTCCAAAGTTCCAGCAAGCTGCGAATCATCAGTCCCGCGCCGATCAGCAGCACCAGCGCCATGGCCATTTCGATCACCACGAAGACGCCCTGCGCCCGGTGCCGCGCGCCGCTCGCTCCGCGACCGCTCTCTTTTAATGTTTCCTGGAGGTTCGGGCGCGATATCTTCAACGCGGGCGCCGAGCCAAAGAGAACCCCCGCTACCAGCGAAGCAATCAGTGTGAAGATGAGAACGCGTCCGTCCACACCGACGTCCTGCGCTCGCGGCAGCGTGTCCGGCAACACCTTAAGCGCCGCTTGAGTTCCCCAAGCGGCCATCCACAATCCCAGCGCGCCGCCGGCCAGCCCGAGCAGTACGCTTTCGGTGAGCAATTGCCGAATCACGCGCGACTGGCTCGCGCCCAACGCGGCGCGAATCGCAAATTCTCGCGCACGCGTCGTCGCGCGCGCCAGTTGCAGGTTCGCAACGTTCACGCACGCGATGAGCAACACAAATCCCACGGCCCCGAGCAACACCCACAAGAACGGCTGCACATCTCCAACGATGTCTTTTTTCAGTGGCACCAGGCTGACGCTGGCACCCTTGTCCGCATCGGGATATGCCTGGGCAAGGTTATTCGCGATTTGATCCATGTCTGCCTGCGCCGCCGCGAGCGTCACGCCCGGTTTCAATCGGCCAAGGGCGCGCGTCCCTGGGTGTGCATCACGCTCGTGGAATAGCGGATCCTTGTCTTCACCGATGGGAACAAACACATCCTTGTCGCGGCTGAAATTCGTGGACTCTAGATGAAAACTCGCGGGTACCACGCCGATTACGGTGTAGCTATCGCCGTTCATGGTGATTCTTTTTCCGACGATGTCCGGTGCGGAGCCGAACTTGCGCTGCCACAGGCCCGTGCTTATCAGGGCCACGGGCGCGGATCCCTTGCGATCTTCATCTGGGGTAAACAAACGGCCACGAGTGGGGTTCACGCCCAGCGTCTCGAAGAAGCCGGCGGAAACCATACCCACGCGCACGCGCTCGGCTTCCCCGCTTCCAGTGATGCTGAAATCGTCGTTGCGATAGGCCACGAGGGAGGAAAAACTGGAATTGCTGCGCTGCCAATCCTGGAAATTAGGATAAGAGATCGAAAAGCTATCGAAAATCGCGCTCTTCTCGGAGACAACGACCAGTTCGTTCGGCCGTGGAAAAGGCAAAGGACGAAGCAACACGCCGTTGACTATCGAAAAAAGCGCGGTGTTCGCGCCGATGCCGAGAGCGAGCGTCAGCACAGCAATCAGAACGAAGCCTGGGCTCTTCAGCAGCACGCGCGCCGCGTATTTCAGGTCTTGAATCAGGGATTCCATTTCTGAATGCCTCCAGACACACACATCCCGCTGCGTCGAAAAATTTTTTCAGGCGCTGTACTGGCTGAGTTTTCAGATTCCGTCTAGACGCTCGCGGTGCGCGTGCCCAGAGTTTCTTCGACGATGCGGCCGTCGAACAGGTGAATGGTGCGGTCCGCGATGCTGGCATAGCGCGGGTCGTGCGTCACCATGCAGATGGTGGCGCCTTCGCGGTGCAATTGACGAAGCAGATCCACCACCGCTTCGCTGTTTTTGGAGTCCAAGTTACCGGTCGGTTCGTCCGCCAGCAGGATGGAAGGAGAGCCCACCAGAGCGCGCGCCACAGCCACGCGCTGTTGCTGACCGCCGGAGAGTTGCGACGGATAATGCTTCATGCGATGCGCCATGCCCACGCGCTCCAGCACTTCCTGCACGCGCTTTTTGCGCTCTGCCGCAGCCATGCTGCGATAGGTGAGCGGCAGCTCGACATTTTCGTACACCGTAAGATCGCCAATCAGGTTGAACGCCTGAAAGATGAAACCGATCTCACGGTTGCGAATGCGCGTGCGGTCTGAGAGCGAAAGATTCGCCACCGCCTGCGTATTGATCCAGTAGTTGCCTTCGGTGGGCGAATCCAGCAAGCCCAGAATCGAAAGCAGCGTGGATTTTCCGCAGCCGGAAGGTCCGGCGATGGAGAGAAATTCTCCATTCTTGATCTCGAGGTGGACGCCACTCAGCGCGTGCGTCTCCACTTCATCGGTGTAGAAAACTTTGGTGACGCCATCGAGGCGAATCAGCCCTTGTTCGGTCGTTGTCATCCTGCGCTCCTTCGAATCTGAGTCTCAAGAATAGGTACGAGCCTGGCGCCTGAAAAAGTTCCCTGCATTACAGCAATCTCTACTTCAATTGCACGCGATCGTAATTGTCCCAAGCCGACATGTCGGAAAGGATCACTTTGTCGCCGATCTCCAAACCCTTCACGATTTCCACGGTGTTCACGGAAGTGCGGCCCAGCTGAACCTGCACACGCGTGGCTTCCTTGCCGTCGTCCACCACCTTGAAAATTCCCACGGTGCTGTTGGCTTCACCGTGCACTGGGCGTTCGACGAACAGCACATCTGCAAGCCGCTCGATCTCGACAGTTCCTTCGACGCTCAAATCGGGCCGCGCACCGGTCGGCAACGGACCGTCGAGACCAACGTCCACCGTAACGGTTCCGTTCACGACGGCGGGATCAATGCGCGTGACGTGTCCGGGGATTATTCCGTTGTGCGTATCCACCGTCGCCTTCTGTCCGATCAAAATATCTTTCGCCTGGGTCTCGGCGATCTTCAGTTGCGCTTTCAAATGAGTGGGCTGCGCCACGCGCGCCAGCACCGTGCCCATCGTCACCTTCTGCCCGACTTCCACGTCGAGTTCCTGCAACATGCCGTCAATTCCAGGCTTAATGTGCAGCTGGTCCATTTGCGATTTCTTCAGCTCGTACATCGCGCGCTTCTGATTTACGGTCGATTCCTGTACGGCTAGCTGCGAGGCGATGGAATTATCGAAAGTCTCCACTTCTTTTTGCGCCAAGTCATTTTCCTTGGCCAATTCCTCCGCCTGCACCTGCGCGGTTTTCACGTCGAGTTCCGGCGCCAGGCCGTTTGCGCCGAGCTGTTCTTTTGTCTGCCGAACCATTTCGGCCGTGCGATATTGCGAAGAAATACTCGCGGCCGAAGTGCGCTTGTCCATCAGCTGGTTTTGCAGTTGGGCCTTGGTCTGCTCGTAGGCCGCTTGCGCACCCTTCAACTGATACTCCGCGTCGAGCGTCTCTTGCTGGAGCTGCGGATTGATCAAATCAAAAATCACGGTGTTCGCTTTGACGGGAGTGCCCGGCAGAAGGTAGCGCGTCTGCACCTGCCCATCGGTCACGGCGGGGATCAGGCGAATGGTTTCGGGCACCAGCGTGCCCAGGCCGCGAACATCGCGGAGCATCGGCCCGCGTTTCACGGTACCGGTCCACACGGTGCCGGAGTCCACACTTGGCGCCGCCGGCTTCAGCCGCGAAAGCGCGTAGGTCACTAACGGAATCAGCACCACGGCGGCAACGATATAACCGATGCGGCGCATCTTCTTCTTGTGTTTAATTTCGGGTCTTACTATGTCCACGGATACCAACCTCGCATATATATATCGCAAATCGAATTCCGGTGTTACAGCTCATATAAGTTGCTTATATTGTGCTATTTAGAGGTGTATTGCAAGCGCGGAGCAGGGCCATTTTGCCCGCTCATGGGAATCATTCGTCCCGCTATCGGACAGATTGACCCTGGTTCCAAATCGGGAGATTTGCGCCTTTTGGACCGCCACGGTCCCCGTTTTAGACGGCCGAAGAAGAGAGAAAGCTAGGCCGACTCCGTGCTGGCGCGGATTTCCTGCCAGCGCTTGGGGCGCTTCTTGGCGTCCAGAACTTTCTTGCGCAGGCGAATGGATTTCGGCGTGACCTCGACGAACTCGTCGTCGGCAATGAACTCGATGGCTTTTTCCAGCGTCATGTCGCGCGGCGGAATCAGGCGGATGGCTTCGTCGGCTGAGGACGAGCGCATGTTGGTCTGCTTTTTTTCCTTGGTGACGTTCACGTTCATGTCGTCTTCGCGCGCGTTCTCACCGAGTATCATTCCCTCGTACACTTCAATCGCCGGTCCGACGAACATTTCACCGCGTTCCTGGATGCCCCAGATGGCGTAGGCAGTGGAAACTCCGCTGCGATCGGACACGAGCGCGCCGGTAAGGCGCATGGCCATGTCGCCGGCATATTCCGTCCAGCCTTCGAGCAGCGAATGGATCAGCGCGGTGCCGCGGGTATCGGTCATCAACTGGCTGCGCAATCCAATCAGCCCGCGCGAGGGGATGCTGAATTCCATGCGCACGCGGCCGGAATTGTGGTTCACCATTTTTTTCATTTCGCCGCGGCGATTTCCCAGTAATTCCATGACGATGCCGATGAAATTTTCGGGGCAATCAACGATCAGCAATTCCAGCGGCTCGAGACGGCGGCCGTTTTCCGTGCGCACCACGATTTCCGGCTTGCCGACCATCAGCTCGTAGCCTTCGCGGCGCATGGTCTCGATCAGAATTGCCAGCTGCAATTCGCCTCGGCCCAGCACGCGGAAAGCGTCGGTCGTGCCGGTGTCTTCCACGCGCAGCGAAACGTTGGTGAGCAATTCCTTTTCGAGGCGCGCGCGCAGGTCGCGCGATGTAACGTACTGCCCTTCGCGGCCCGCGAAGGGAGAGGTGTTGATAGTAAACACCATGGTCAGCGTGGGCTCATCAATCGTGAGCGGCTCTAGAGGCGCTGGGTTGGCCAAATCCGTGATGCTTTCGCCGATCTGAATGCCCTCCACGCCCGCGATGGCAACGATATCCCCTGCAGTCACCTCCTCGGCCTCATCGCGTTCCAATCCGCGAAACGTGAAAAGCTTGGTGATCTTCGTCGGCTGAATTTTTCCATCGAGCTTGACGATCCCGACTTCGGTGCCGCGCACCAGAGTTCCGCCAAAAACGCGAGCAATGGCGAGCCGACCGAGAAAGTCGCTGTAATCCAGATTCGTCACCTGAATCTGCAGCGCGGCGGCGGGGTCACCGGCAGGCGGAGGTATGGATTTGACGATCTGTTCGAACAGCGGCTGCAAGGTCGTCGAATCGTCGCCCACTTTTAAATGAGCTACGCCCAATTTCGCGTTGGTATAGATCACCGGGAAATCGAGTTGGTCCTCAGTGGCATCGAGATCAATGAAAAGGTCGTAGATTTCATCCAGCACCTCAGCGGGTCGCGCGTCCGGGCGGTCAATCTTATTGAGCACCATGATCGGCGGCAGTTTCGCCGCGAGCGCTTTCTGCAAGACGTAACGAGTCTGCGGCAGCGGGCCTTCGCTGGCATCCACCAGGACCAGCACACCATCCACCATGCGCAGCGCGCGTTCTACTTCGCCGCCAAAATCGCTGTGGCCGGGCGTATCCACAATATTGATTTTGGTCCCTTGGTATTCGATCTCGGTGTTCTTGGCGAGAATGGTGATGCCGCGCTCGCGCTCCAAATCGTTCGAATCCATCACGCGCTCGACCAGTTCCTGGTTGGCGCGGAAAATTCCACTTTGGCGCAGCATGGCGTCCACGAGGGTGGTCTTGCCATGGTCCACGTGCGCAATAATAGCGATATTACGAATGCTCTTCGTCATTGGATAACTGCCAAAAAGGGTTTACGAGCGCGGTCTTTGCATCCCTGATCGAATCCCGTGCAGACCGTTCCAGAAGGGGTATCCAGGAGCAACAAACGCACCTTTATATTATCATGCGCAGCGCGAACCCGCTATGCGCTCGTGCGGCGGTACGTCAATTATCGTTAACATTTCGCGCGCTCGAATTCTGATATATTTCGCGTTCTCGCCGCGTAGTAGAGGTGACTACCACCAAGCCCATGGATGCCATCGTTCTCGAAAACGTCACGAAAGCCTACGATTCCGTGACCGCGGTCAACGCGGTCAGCTTGAAAGTCCGCTCTGGCGCCATTCTGGGGTTGCTGGGGCCGAATGGCGCGGGCAAGACCACCACAATCCGCTTGATCATGAACATTCTGGTCCCGGATTCAGGCTCCATACACGTCCTCGGTGATCCGGTGAGCGACAGCACCCGCGATAAGATTGGTTACCTGCCGGAGGAGCGCGGCCTCTACCCGCGGATGAAGGTCCTGGAGATCGTAGTATTCCTCGCGGCGCTGCATGGCCTGACGCAAGGCGAAGCCGCGCGGCGCGCCAAGGAATGGCTCGACCGCCTGGGTCTTTCCGAATGGTCGGACAAGAAGCTGGTGGACCTTTCCAAAGGCATGCAGCAAAAGGTGCAGTTCATCACCTCAGTGATTCACCGCCCACCCTTGATGATTCTGGACGAGCCTTTCTCCGGCCTGGATCCCAACAACGCCGCCACCATTCAGGAAATCATGCTCGATATGCGCAAGCAGGGCTCGACCATCGTGCTCTCCACGCATCGCATGGAGCAGGTCGAGCGCCTCTGCGATGCTATCTGCTTAATTGACAAGGGGCGCAACGTGCTCGACGGCGAACTGCGCGCCATCAAGCAGTCCTACGGCAAGAACACGCTGCACGTGGAATTCAGCGGCAGCGACGCTTTCCTGAATCACCCGGCAATCGGCGAGACCACGCGGCTCATCACGGGCATCGAAGCCAAGCTGAATCCCGGCGCGGATCCGCAGGAAATTCTGAAGGCTGCGGTGAATTCGGACGCACGCATCACGCGTTTCGAGCTTCTGGAGCCTTCGCTGAGCGAAATTTTCATTGATAGGACCACCCATGCGTAAAATCCTGCTGATCATCAAGCGCGAATACCTGACGCGCGTCCGGACCAAGGGGTTCATTATCGGCACGGTGATCGTGCCGCTGATCGGCGTGGGCTCGATTTTGCTAGTGGTATTCCTGGTGGGCCACACAACCACGCAAACTTCGCGCATCGTGATTGTGGACAATTCCGGCGAGCTTGGTCCGGCGGTTGCCCGCGGCCTCGATGGAAAGCTCGCCGACGGCCAGCCGCAATTCGCCGTCGAAGAAATCGTCTCGCGCCCAGCAACGCCCGACGCCCTGCAGCAGGACCTGCGCGCGTGCATCAACGGTGAAACGCTCGATGCCTACCTGTGGATTCCGCGAGACCTCGAGCAACCCTTCGAGCTGCATATGCGCAATCCGGACAATGGCGGCCTGATCGGCCCGCTGTCGCGCTCCGTGGATCAGGCGCTGATCTCCAGCCGCTTCGAGCATCGCGGCGTACACCTTGACGATCTTCAGGCGATCCTCAAGGGCACGGACTTGAAGCTGCTGAAAGTGAGCGAGGCCGGCGAATCAGTGGAAAAGGGACAGGGAATAGCCATCGCCATCGCGCTGGTGGTGCTGCTCTACACTTCTCTGTTGATGTACGGAATAATCACCATGCGCTCGGTGATCGAAGAAAAAACCACGCGCACCATGGAAGTGCTGATCTCCTCCGTGCGGCCGTTCGAGCTGCTGGCGGGAAAAATTCTGGGCGTGGCTGCGGTGGCTTTCACGCAGTTCGCAATCTGGATGACCACCACTGCGCTGCTCTTTTCCTATGGTGTGCTAGCCTCCTGGGGCTTGACGCGCAACTCGCCGCTCGCCGGTGTGCACGTTCCAATCTCGCTAGTGATCTATGCTGGCGTCTTTTTCATCGGCGGGTATTTTATGTACGCTTCGATGTTCGCCGCCATCGGCTCGGCCTGCTCGAACGAACAGGACGCTCAGCAACTGCAATGGCTGGCCATGGCGCCGCTGGTATTTTGTATGATCATCTACGGTGTGGTCCTGAACGAACCGGCGTCCCGCACCGCCGTGATTCTTTCCGAAATTCCATTCTTCGCGCCGGTATTGATGTCGCTGCGCATTTCGCTGCAGACTCCGCCCGCTTGGCAGATTGCGCTTTCTCTTACGCTCCTGGTTCTGACCACCATCGCCGTGATGTACGCCTCGGCAAAAATCTATCGCATCGGCGTGCTGATGTACGGCAAGCGCCCCTCGCTGGTGGAGCTGGTGCGCTGGCTCCGCTATACCTAGCTGCGGCGGCAACGCATCCTGAAGATTTTCGTTGTGCTATTCTCCCTCGTGCGGGTGGCCGTAAGAGCGCGGTAAAGAGAGGAATCCATGGGCGTAAGCGTGAATCCGAACATGGTTACAACTGCATTCGATTTGCCGGGATATCGCGTCGTTAAAACTTTCGGGCTGGTGCGCGGCGTCACAGTGCGCTCGCGCAGCATTCTGGGCACGCTGGGCGCTTCGCTGGAGACTCTGGTGGGCGGCAACATCACGCTCTTCGAAGAAATGTGCGAAAAGACCCGCGAGGAATCGCTCGAATTGATGATGGAGCACGCGAGCCAGCACGGCGCGAACGCCGTGATCGGCATGCGTTACGATGCCACCGAAGTGATGCAGGGCGTCACTGAAGTTCTGGCCTACGGCACTGCCGTTCAGGTAGAACGCATTGCGCCTTAGTCATGCGGCTGTTCGCGACGACGCGCTTCAGGTCCAATGGCACGCCTAAGCCCGGCGGACGATTGGCATCAGCTTGATAGCAGATGGCGCGGACACGCGCGCAGGCTTACAATAAGCCGTTTGCTTCTATGGAGGCACCTCAGCATGAAGCGTTCGCTCAAGTTCGTTTTCGCGATGCTCGCTTTCGGATTGATTGCCGCGGTGTTGGTGACCCGCGCGCAAACGCCGAAAACGCAAAGCGTGGAATTCCCAAGCGGCAAAGAACAGGCCAGCGGGTTCCTGGTGGTGCCAGACAAACCGGGCCAATATCCTGGCCTGATTGTTGTCCACGAATGGTGGGGATTGAACGATTGGGTCAAGGAACAGTCCGAAAAGCTGGCCGAACAGGGTTATGTGGTTCTGGCCGTTGATCTTTACCGCGGCAAGACCGCCGCGGATCCCTCTGAAGCCCATGAGCTGATGCGCGGCCTGCCGCAGGACCGAGCGATCCGTGACATGCAAGCGGCTTACGATTATCTGGCGGCGCGCAAAGATGTAAAGCCCGGCCGCATCGCCTCGATCGGCTGGTGCATGGGCGGCGGCCTTGCGTTGCAACTGGCGATCCATCAGCCGCGCCTCGCCGCCGTGGTGGTGAATTACGGCGCGCTGCCCACTGATCCGAACGACATACAGCAGATCGGCGCAGCGGTTCTGGGGAATTTTGGTGCGGATGATAAAGGCATAACGCCCGCGGACGTTCAGGCATTTGAAAAAACCATGAAGGGACTGAATCGCCGCATTGACGTAAAAGTTTATCCGGGCGCCGGCCACGCCTTTGAGAATCCCAACAATACCAGCGGCTATCGTCCGGAAGCCGCCGCCGACGCGTGGAAGCGCACCCTGGCGTTCCTGCACAGCGTGCTGACGTAAGCTCAGTCGCCGGCTGATTCGCTTGACGGAGGGAATCGGTCCAACCCGCGGTTCCCGGCAAATCTAGATTGGAACCTAATCCCGCTGGGAATCATCAAACCGCAAGAAGAGCCTGCCGACTGCGGCAATCACTAAGAGAGGAGAATTACAAATGAAGAACAAGACCAACAATAAGAACCTACCGGCCGCCCAACTACAAGAAGGCTCGGAACGCGCCCGGCCCATTCTGCACCAGCACGCCAGCGAGATTCAGCCTTACGGCAAAATTGCCAAGCTGCCGATCGCGCTGGATCAGCAGGTTTGCGCTGCCGACGTCGAACTGTTGAATCAGATCCTCGCGGATACCATGACTTTGCGCGACATGTACAAGAAACATCATTGGCAAGTCGCCGGGCCAACTTTTTATCAGCTACATCTGCTCTTTGACAAACATTTCGAAGAGCAGTCCGAACTGGTGGACGCCATCGCGGAACGCATCCAACTTCTGGGCGGCATCAGCATCGCCATGGCGCCCGACGTCGCGGAAACTACTTTCATTCCTCGTCCACCGCGCGGCAGGGAAGAAGCTCCGGTGCAAATCTCCCGCTTGCTGGAAGCTCACGAAATTATCTTGAAGGAAGCCCGCGCCGTAGCCAAGCAAGCGTCTGACGCAGGAGACGACGGCACCAACGATCTGCTGGTGAGCCAAGTGATTCGCACTAACGAACTGCAGGTATGGTTCCTCGCCGAGCATTTAGTGGACGTTCCTGTGGTGCGCGCGGATAGATCCAAGGCTGCCGCGTCGGGATCTTAAGCGCCGCTCGCACCTAGCTCATTCTCGAAGGAGGCACGCAGATGCCAGCTTGTACTCATCTTAAGGAAATTCGCCCGGTGAAGCCGCATACGCACGGTTGCGAGGAATGTCTGAAAATGGGCGACACGTGGGTGCACCTGCGGCTGTGCCTGGAGTGCGGCCACGTGGGCTGCTGCGATTCATCCAAAAATAAACATGCCACCAAGCATTTCCATTCCAGCAAACACCCGATCATGAAATCAATCGAGCCTGGTGAGACCTGGGGCTGGTGCTATATTGACGAACTGGAGCTGGACTTCGCGTGATGGCGCGAAGTCCGGCTTCGCATTTCCGGTGGGATCTGAGCGCTGAGAAATTGCCGCGGCTTCGTTCGTCTTGACGAGGACTTCAGAATCGGATCCAGCGAATCAGCAATCCGGCGATTCCGGCGCCCAGTAATGGGCCGAAAATCGGGATCGCCGCGTAACTCCAATCTGAGCCGCCTTTTCCCGAGATAGGCAGCACGGCGTGCGCGATGCGCGGGCCCAAATCACGCGCGGGATTGATCGCGTATCCGGTGGTGCCGCCGAGAGAAAGTCCGATGCCCCACACTAGGGCGCCCACCAGATAGGGGCCAAGACCTCCGGCTGGCCCTGTCGCCGCGACTTGCTTCGAAAAAATTGCGGCTACCACAAACACGAGCGTCAGCGTGCCGATCACTTCGCTAGTGAAATTCCATGCTGCATTGCGGATCGCCGGCACCGTGCAGAAGATCGCGAGCTTGGCCGGTGCGTCCGGAGTTTCCTTCCAATGCGGACCAAAGTGAATCCAGACCAAGACGGCACCACAGAACGCGCCGAGCAATTGCGCCGCGACATTCGACAATAAGTTTGCGTAGTTCCCGGACGAGACCGCAAAGCCGAGCGCGACCGCCGGATTGAGGTACGCCGCTTTGCTGCCACACGCCAGCGCCGTGAAAACTCCGGCCATTACGGCGAACGCCCAACCGCTGGTAATCACCATCCAGCCTGCTCCTTCGGCCTTCGAGCGTTTCAGCAACACGCCGGCAACGACACCGTCACCCAGAAGAATCATCACCAACGTGCCGAGAAACTCTCCCAGAAACGGTGAACCCATTTTGTTCCTCCTCACATCGCCTGCCGGGTGTTGCCGCTGTCGCTGCCGTCGTGGCGGGTAGGACTCAATCTCTTGTTTACTCATCCGTCCAATCGAACGAACGCGTGACTGCTTTTTTCCACGATTTGTACAAACGCGCACGCGTTTCTTCGTCCATGTTCGGATTCCAGGTGCGGTCCACGGCCCAATTCGCGCGGAGATCGTCAATGTCCTCGTAGAAACCCACGGCGAGCCCGGCCGCGTAGGCGGCTCCCAACGCTGTGGTTTCCTTGATCACCGGGCGAACGACCGGAAGATTTAGGATGTCTGCTTGAAATTGCATCAGCAGATCGTTCTCCACCATCCCGCCATCAGTGCGCAGCGCCTTCAATTTAATTTGCGAATCCTTCTCCATGGCTTCGAGCACTTCGCGGGTTTGAAACGCAGTCGCCTCCAGGACAGCGCGGGCCAAATGACCTTTGTTGGCATAGCGCGTCATTCCCGCGATCACTCCGCGGGCGCTCGCTTTCCAGTACGGCGCGTACAATCCGGAAAACGCGGGAACAAAATAGACGCCGCCATTATCCGTAACTGTCCGAGCCAGCGCCTCGACGTCTGAGCTTTTCTGGATCAGCCCGAGATTGTCGCGCAGCCATTGGACGAGCGCGCCGCTGATGGCAATGCTGCCTTCGAGCGCGTAGCGTGCGGGCTCATCGCCGCGTTTGTAGGCGACGGTGGTGAGCAAACCAAATTTGGAATGGATCAGCTTCGTGCCGGTGTTTTCCAGCATGAAGCATCCGGTGCCGTAAGTATTTTTGGCTTCGCCGGCGTTGAAACAGGCCTGGCCGACGAGCGCGGCCTGCTGATCACCAAGAATTCCGGCGATGGGGGCATCTTTAATCGCATTGAGCTGAGCTCTGCCGTAGATTTCACTGCTCGAAGCAATCTTCGGAAGTATTTTTTCCGGAATGTCGTACGCCGAAAGCATTTCCTGGTCCCACGTCAGAGTCGCGAGATCCATCAGCTGCGTGCGGCTCGCGTTGGTCACATCGGTCACATGGATGCCGCCTTGCGTGCCGCCCGTCAGCTTCCAGAGCAGAAAGGCATCTACATTTCCGAAAAGCAAATCCCCCGCTGTGGCGGCTTCCCGCGCTCCGGGAACATTCTTCAGAATCCAGCGAATTTTCAGCCCGCTGAAATACGTAGCCAAAGGAAGTCCCGTCTTTTCGCGAAAACGATCCTGGCCGCCATCACGGGAAAATTCCGCGACGGCATCGTCCACGCGCGTGTCCTGCCACACCAACGCGTTGTACACAGGCCGGCCCGTGTTACGACTCCACATAATCGTCGTTTCGCGTTGATTAGTGATGCCGATGGCGGCGAGATCCTTGGGGCGCAGGCCCTTGGCTTGCATCGCTTCGCCGATCACTTCCCGTGTGCGGTGCCAGATTTCGTCGGGATCGTGCTCCACCCATCCGGGCTTGGGGAATATCTGTTCGTGCTCCTTCTGCGCGACCGAAATGATACGCCCGGAATGATCGAAGACGATGAACCGCGTGCTCGTCGTGCCTTGATCAATCGCGCCCAGGTATGCCGTCACAGTGATTTCCTCCTGAATGAATCGCGATTCGCGCCAATCAATTTGAAGTTGCCGCCGCAGGTTGCTCAGCCGGCAGCCCGGCCAGCTGAATCAACCGGCTGATCTTCTTTCTGTACTCTTCCGCCGCAGATTGCTCGAAATTCGCGCTCCAGCCGAGTTCTTTCGCGAGAATCGCCGCCGTCGGAGCCGCCGCGCTGATAGCCGCCTGCCAACTGTAGAATTGCAGCCCGGTGCGGCGCGTAAGCACGTCCTCAATGGTGATGGCCATCTCGTTGCGCGCGCAGTAGGCGATTTCGGCGCGCAGCGGAGCGAAGCCGGGAACAATCGGCGCGGCGAGCGCGGAATCGTCTTGGGCCAACCGCAACACCTTCGTCGCGTTGGTGCCAAACTTTTGCGAGAGATGTCTTGCCGTCTGCTCCGGCAATTTGTAATCGCGCACCAGCGACTGCCAATATTCGGGAGTGTAACTGGCGGACCCATACAGCGGGTGATTAAGCGTCCCGCCGGGAGTGACCGCGCGCCCCAGTGATTTCTGCACGGCGTTAATGGTGTCTTCGGCCATGGCCCGGTGCGTGGTCCATTTCCCGCCCATGATGCTGATCAGGCCGGATTGAGCGTCCAGTTCCACTTCGTGATCGCGCGCCAGCTTTTTCGTGTCGCGCGAGCCGCCCACGCTCACCAGCGGGCGCGCACCGGCAAAGCCACTGACGATCTGCTCGGCACGAATTGCAGTCCTGAAATAACGGTTGATGTGGTGCAGCAAATACTCGACATCGGCTTTCGACAGATACAACTCATCGTGGATGGTCACTTCCTGCTCGGTGGTGCCGATCAGCAGGCGATCGAACCAGGGCACGGCGAAGAGCACGCGGCCGTCGTCCGTCTTGGGGATCAGCAATGCGTTACGCGTGGGAAAAACTTCCAGCGGCAGCACTAGGTGCGCTCCTTTGCTGAGGCGCATGCGCGCAGGAATTCCCGGAGTAGCGAGGCTGCGAATGGTGTCTGCGCCTGGCCCGGTGGCGTTCACGAAACGCTGCGCGCGAAGGGTGAACCGCTGTTTCGTCCATTGGTCCTCAACGTCGGCGGTTTGCAACTCTCCGTTCACGTCCTTTGTGAAACCGACGACGCGCGCGTAATTCAGAGCTTCGCCGCCGGCCTCGACGTAAGTGTTGAGCAGGGCCATGTTGTAGCGAGCGTCGTCGAACTGGCCATCGGCGTAGGCGATGCTGCCGATCAGGTGGTCTGGCGCGAGGCCGGGCATGCGCTCGAGCGTTTTTGTTTTCGAGAGAAAACGACTGGGAAACAAACTGTCTTTCCCGGCGATCCATTCGTAGAGCTTCATTCCAAAGCCCATGTACGCAACGCTGAACCAACCAGTACAGGGGATTAGAAATTCCATGGGATGGGAAAGAAACGGGCCATTGTGCAACATGTGAATGCGCTCGTGCAGCGCGCGGTTTACCACTTCGTATTGCGCCGGATCGAGGTGTTTCACCGCCTCCTCAAGGTAACGCACGCCTCCGTGAATAATTTTGGTCGCGGCACAGGAAGCGCCGCTGGCGAAGTCCGCGCCTTCGAGCAGCACCGTTTTCATTCCGCGCAGTTGGGAATCCAACGCACAGCCCGCTCCCGTAGCGCCGCCGCCAATCACACACACGCCGAACGGATTCGCCTGAATGTTCTCCAGTGATTCGCTGCGCCGCTTCATAGCGCCCTCCGGCTGGGCCCCCAGTGACGGTCACATAGTGGCCGAATCAACCCGCGGTCCGCAATCGCAGCCTGTTCGCGCGCGCCCGTCCGCCGGTGCCAGTCGCCGGAAATCATCTTGGACGCAAACTCCGGGATCTCTACGCTTCGCGGCGATTGGAATTTCTTGAATTGAGGGGAATGGTAGGCCCGTGCGGGCTCGAACCGCAGACCTCCACCGTGTCAAGGTGGCGCTCTAGCCAACTGAGCTACGGGCCTATCAACTGCTCACAATCTTAACACAGCGGCAGTGCGCTGCTCGTGCGCGCGGCTACTGGTTCTTGATTACTTCGCCACCCTTCATCACGAAGTGCATACTTTCCAGCAGGTGTACGTCCGCCAGCGGGTCGCCTTGCACGGCGACAATGTCCGCAAACTTTCCCGGCTCGAGCGTCCCCACGCGATCGGACCATCCGATCAAATCCGCCGCATTCACCGTTGCTGCCTGAATGGATTGCAGCGGCGTCAGCCCCATCGAAACCATTTTGCCGAACTCGTGCGCATTCAAACCGTGCGGGTACACTGCCGCGTCTGTGCCGAACGCGACCTTCACTCCTTCCTTGAACGCGTGCGAAATATTCTTTTGCGCGATCGGCAAAACAATCTTGGCCTTCTCGATCATGCTCGGCGTCAATCCCAGAGTCTGCAGATTCTCTGTGAGCCAATCCTCCAAATACACGGTCGGGACCAGGTACGTGCCGTGCTGCTTCATCAATTGAATGTCTTCATCATTAATGTAGCTGCCGTGCTCGATCGAATCCACCCCCGCGAGCACCGCGTACTTGATCCCGACCGCGCCGTGCGCGTGCGCCGCCACCTTGCGGCCCAATCCGTGCGCGGTGTCCACGATTGCTTTCATTTCTTCGGGGCTGTATTGCGCGAGCGCCGGATTGTCGCCTTCAGAGAGCACGCCGCCCGTCGCCATGAATTTGATGACATCTGCGCCATACTTGATGTCTTGGCGCACTTTCAGCGTCACGCCGTCCACGCCGTCGGCGACTCCGTCATCCGACCAGTGATATTGCGGCGCGAGAAAATTGTTATCTGCGTGGCCGCCGGTAATTCCCAACGGTGGTCCGGAGACCAGCATGCGCGGCCCCGGCACGTCGCCGGCTTTGATCGCATCGCGCAAAGCAATGTCAGAATATCCGCTGGCGCCGACGTTGCGCACCGTCGTGAATCCAGCCTCGAGAGTTACGCGAGCGTTGCGCGCACCCGTCAACGCCTGCCGTGGATACGACGCGTGCAGCCCAGCCGGGCCGGAATCGTAAGGCGTCATCGTCAGGTGCGTGTGGCAATCAATCAGCCCCGGCAGCACCGTAGCATTCGAAAGGTCAATCATCTTCGTGCCGGCCGGCAGCTGGCCGGACATTTCCGCGGTTTTGCCGATGGCTTTGATCCGGTCGCCTTCAATCCAGATAGTCTGATCGTTCAGATAATTTCCGGTGCGCACGTCCAACACTTTTCCCGCATGGATCGCTACTTCAGCAGGCGCCACGCTCTTCGCCGTTTGCGCAGCGCAGACCCACGCCATGCTCGAAAGCATGAAAGCCAAGATTCCCGGACGCTTCATCTTCTTACCTCCCGAATTCATCGCGGACTCTACAGGCGCGTGGGATTGTATCCCTCTCGCGCGAAGTTTTCCGGCAATATTTCTCCCCAGGCCGCTCGCCGCTGCAGCAATTGCTCGAGCTGGAAATCCCCTGCAATTATTTCTGTGTGACGCTTGACACGCGTCACAGATGCTGTATGATTATTCAGTGTTATGCATAAATGTGCATAAACAAACATGGGCGCTCATAAAAAATTCCGGCAAGGCCAGATCCTGAAGCTCCTCACCGGCGAAGCAGTTGCCAGTCAGGACGATCTGCGTCGGCAGCTCATCCACTTGGGCGTGCGCGTCACCCAAGCGACGCTCTCGCGCGACCTGCGCGAGCTGCGTCTGGTGAAAACCGTGGATGGATATAAGCCGCTCGCTGCCGCCAAGGCCGACGACACGCCACCGGTTCCCGCGCTCGCTCGCGCGCTGAAAGAGTTTTTGCTCGATATCCGTCCCGCGCAGAATATGCTGGTGCTGAAAACTCCTCCCGGGGGCGCGCAGCCCCTCGCCGCCGCGGTGGACTCCGAGCGCTGGAAGGAAGTCGCCGGCACACTGGCGGGCGACGACACGGTGCTCATCATCACGCCGTCGCGCACCGCGCGCGGCGCGATCCAGAAACGCGTGGAGGAAATGCTGCGATGACAGACCCGTTACGGGTCGCCGTCGTCGGAGCAACGGGTTACGCAGGATTTGAGCTAGCCCGCCTCCTTCTTCGGCACCCAAAAATAGAAAAGCCGGTTTTTTACTTGCGCGAAGGCCACGCCTGTGTTCGCTGCCTCACGGAAGTGTACCCGCAGTTGCGCGGATGGGGCGAAGCGCCCTGCAAACCGCTTTCCGTGGAAGCGATCGCGAGCAGCGGCGCGCAGGTGGTGTTTCTTTCCACGCCTCACGAAGCTTCGCTCGAACTCGTGCCCGCGCTGCTCGCCGCGAATCCTGCGCTGCGTATTGTGGACCTCAGCGGCGCGTATCGTTTTCGCGCGCCCGAAACATTCGCGCATTGGTACAAGCTCGCCGCGCCAGATTCAGCGACGCTCGCCGAAGCGGTTTACGGCTTGCCGGAGCTCTACGCGGACGCACTGCCCGCTGCGCGCGTCGTCGCCAATCCCGGCTGCTATCCCACCTCAGTAATTTTGGGCCTGCGGCCTCTCGTCGAAGCAGATTGGATCAACCACGCACGCGGAATCGTCTGCGATTGCAAATCCGGCGTCAGTGGCGCAGGCAAGGAACCAAAGCGCGAGACGCACTTCGTCGAAGTGAATGAAAATTTTCGCGCCTATGGCCTATTCACCCACCGCCACACGCCCGAAATCACTGAACACAGCGGCCTTGCGCCGGAAAATTTCATTTTCACCACGCATTTGCTCCCCGTGGAGCGCGGGATTCTCTCTACCTTATATATGTGGCTCCATCCCACGCGCCGGGCAGATGAAATCGAAGCGCTCTACCGCCAATACTTCGCCGGCCGACCGCTGGTCCGGATTCTCCCGCACGGCCGCTTGCCGGAATTGCAGCACGCAACTCACACGAATTTCTGCGATATCGGATTCGCGCTCGACCCCGCGGGCGAACGCCTCGTCGTCGTCTCCTGCCTTGACAACCTGGGCAAAGGCGCCGCCGGCCAGGCTGTACAAAACATGAACCGGATGTGGGGATTCCCGGAAACGGCAGGTTTACTATGAGACTGGTAATTAAAATTGCAGGCGCGCTGCTCGAAAATGAAGAAACCGTGCAGACCATCGCGCGGCAGATCACCGAGCTCGCGCGTGCCGGCCACGAATTGCTGGTGATCCACGGCGGCGGAAAAATTTTCACCGCTACTCTCGCGCGTATGGGCATCACCAGCCGCTTCGTCAACGGCCTGCGCGTCACCGATCGCGAAACGCGCGACGCGGCCGTGATGGTTTTCGGCGGCTTGCTGAATAAGCGCCTCGCCGGCGCAATCTCCCTCGCCGGACAGCCGGCCGTGGGCATCAGCGCTTCCGATGCGGCGTGTTTTCTGGCCGAGCCGATGCAGCTCGATGAACGTGAGGGCGGCCTAGGCTTTGTCGGCTATCTCACAGAAGTGAATGTGGATTTTCTGCGCTCGTTGTGGCGCTCGGGTATCGTCCCAGTCGCATCTTGTCTCGGCCTCGGCGCCGATGGCGAGCTCTACAACATCAACGCGGACCATATGGCCGCGGCCGCCGCCGAATTCATTCGCGCCGATCGCCTGATTTTTCTCACCGACGTTGCCGGCGTGCTCGATGGCGAAAAGGTTCTGCGCGCCGTGCGCGGCGGCGAAATCGAACAGCTCATCCGACAGAATAAGGTTTCCGGCGGCATGATTCTGAAACTCGAAGCTGCCAAACGTGCGCTCGCGGGAGGCGTCTCCGAAGTGCGTATTGTCGGCGGCAGTGCTAGCCGCGCCCTGCTTTCCGCTGTACATGGCGCGCGTTGCCCCGGCACGCGTGTTCTGCCCATTGTTCATACGGCCGCGAAAGCCGCCCACGGAGCCCCGTGTTGAAAACGTTGAAAATGGCGCGCAAGAAAAATCCGGCGAAAGCAAAGCCGCTCTCTCCCGCACAAATTCGCGGTGCCGAAGCGCGCTACCTGATGAATACTTACCGGCGTCCTGCGGTGGTATTTACGCACGGCCGCGGCTGCCGCCTTTACGATTCAAAAGGCCGCGAATATCTCGATTTTCTCGGTGGCATCGCCGTCAACGCGCTCGGCCACGCTCATCCGAGGCTGGTGCGCGTGATTCGCCGAGAGGCAGGGCGCGCCATTCATCTCTCCAATCTCTTTCAGAACCCGTATCAAGCGCCGCTCGCGCGCAAACTTGTAGAGTGGTCCGGTCTCGACCGCGTTTTCTTCACCAATAGCGGCACCGAAGCGATTGATGGGGCGCTGAAGCTTGCGCGTGCTTACGCTCACGCAAAATCGCCCGCCAGCGGCAACGCGCCCAAGACTCGCATCCTCGCGCTGGAGAATTCCTTTCACGGCCGCACCTTTGGCGCGCTCTCGATCACCCATCCGGCGAAATATCGCGAGCCATTCACTCCTCTGGTTCCAGGCGTTGACTTCGTGCGCTTCAATGACGTCGCCGACCTCGAAGCTAAATTCGACAACACCGTCGGCGCGCTGGTGCTCGAGACCATTCAGGGAGAAGGCGGCATTTTCCCCGTCAGCGAAAGCTTCTGGCAACGAGCGCGCTCGCTGGCGACGCAACACGACGCCGCACTGATCGCCGATGAAATTCAATGTGGCCTGGGACGCACCGGCCGCCACTTCGCTTACCAGAAATTCACGTCGCGTCCGGACATTCTCGCTGTAGCAAAGCCTCTGGCCGGAGGCTTGCCGCTCGGCGCCATCATCGCGAACGAAAAATTCGCATCCGCGTTCGTGCCCGGACTGCACGGCACTACGTTTGGCGGCGGCCCGCTGATCTGCGCCACCGCACTGGAATTCCTGAACGTCATCGAAGACGTTGATCTTCTTGCAAATATTCGCGAACGCGGCGCGGAACTTCGCCAGGGAATTGAAAAGCTCGCCGCCCATTTCGATTTCATCCGCGAAGTCCGCGGTGAAGGCCTGATCGTCGGCGTTGATCTTGCGATTGACGGCGCGCCAATCGTCACCGAAGCCCTGCGTGGCGGCCTGCTCATTAACTGCACGCACGAACACATCCTCCGCCTGCTTCCGCCTTTCATCATCCGGCGCAAAGACGTCGGCGAATTCCTCTCCAAGTTCGAGAAGGCCCTGAAACAAGCAACACAACCCAGCTCGACCCAAAACGCAAAACGGAAAGCGCAGCCGATGGCTTTGGCTGCCGCGAGGTAAAAGGGAAACATGAACACCACTGCTGCCGCCGCACACGTCACTCTCTCGAACGACCTCCTCACGGGAATGGAATGGAGTTCCGCGCAAGTCCGCAGTTTCCTGCAGCTCGCCGCGGACGTGAAGGCGCATCCCGACCGCTACCGCGGCGCGCTCGCCGGACGATTCTTCGCGCTGATTTTCGAAAAGCCCTCGCTGCGCACGCGCGTCACTTTTGAAGTGGGCATCGCGAGCCTGGGCGGCTCTTCCGTGTTTCTCGATCACACCGTCACGCATCTCGGCGAGCGCGAATCCATTCCGGACGTCGCGAAAAGCCTGGAGCGCTGGGTGACCGGCATCGTCGCGCGCGTCTTCAAGCAGGAATCGCTCGACCAGCTGGCTGCGAACGCTGGAGTCCCGGTGATCAACGCGCTTTCCGATCGCTATCATCCCTGCCAGGCGTTCGCCGATTTCTTCACGCTCGAAGAACGCTTCGGAAACCTGCGCGGCCTGAAGGTGGCATACGTCGGCGACGGCAACAACACCTGCCACTCGCTGCTCAGCATCGGCGCGCGCGCCGGAGCGCATGTTCGCATCGCCACTCCCGCGGGCTATGAGCCCGATCCTAATATCCTCGCGGAAGCGAAGCGCGTTGTACGCGATACGCGCGGCAAAATCGAAATCCTGCGCTCGCCCGCCGAAGCAGTCGCCGGCGCGCAAGCGATTTACACCGACGCGTGGACCAGCATGGGTCAGGAACAAGAAGCCGCCACGCGCGAAGCCGCCTTTGCCGGCTATCAAGTCAACGACGCGCTCTTCGCCCATGCCGCGCCCGACGCGATCTTCATGCACTGCCTTCCGGCCCACCGCGGCTCGGAAGTCAGCGAAGCCGTCATGGATTCGCCGCGCTCCATCGTTTTCGAACAGGCCGAAAATCGCCTGCACGTGCAGAAAGCGATTTTGCTGACGTTGCTCAATTAATTTCGGCCGCAAATCAAGGAGAAAGCATTGCCCAAGAAAATTGTGCTCGCATATTCAGGAGGTCTGGATACCTCCATTATTATTCCCTGGCTCAAGGAGACTTATCCGGGCTGCGAAGTGATCGCCATGATCGGCGACCTGGGCCAGCAGGAAGATCTCGAAGCCGCGCGAAAAAAGGCGCTGGCGACGGGCGCAAGCTCCGCCTATGTGGAAGATCTCCGCGAGGAATTCATCACAAGTTACATCTGGCCCACGCTACGCGCCGGAGCCGTGTACGAACATAAATATCTTCTCGGCACATCTTTCGCGCGTCCGCTGCTCGCGCAGCGCCAGGTGCAGCTTGCCAAAGAACTCGGCGCCGACGCCGTCGCGCACGGTTGTACGGGTAAGGGCAACGACCAAGTCCGATTCGAGTTGGCCGCCAAAGCGCTCGCGCCGGAATTGCAAATCATCGCTCCCTGGCGCGAATGGAATATCGTCTCGCGCGAAGAAGCGATCGCCTACGCGCAAGCGCATAATATTCCCGTGGAGCAGACCAAGAAAAATATCTACAGCCGCGATCGGAACATTTGGCACCTCAGCCACGAAGGTGGCGTGCTCGAAGATCCCGCAAACGCGCCTGACGAAGCCATGTGGCAGTGGATCACTTCGCCAGCGAACGCGCCCGCCCAACCCACCACCGTGGAAATCGGTTTCGCAGGCGGCACTCCCGTTTCCGTCAACGGCAAAAATCTCGCGCCGGTCGCGCTGCTCGATCAACTCAACGAAATTGCCGCGGCTAATGGCGTCGGCCGCATGGACATCGTCGAAAATCGCCTGGTAGGCATCAAATCCCGCGGCGCGTATGAAACTCCCGGCGGAACACTGCTCGTCACGGCGCATCGTGAGCTGGAATCGCTCGCGCTCGACCGCGAAACCGCGCACTACCAGCAGCTTCTTTCCTTGCGTTACGCCGAAATGGTTTATTACGGCATGTGGTTCACGCCGCTGCGCGAAGCGCTCGACGCGTTTTTTACCAGCGCACAACGCCGCGTCACTGGCTCGGTGTCGCTCACGCTTTGCAAAGGCATCGTCAACGTCGCGTCGCGCCACTCGCCCTATTCGCTCTATCGCACCAATCTCGCAAGCTTCACCATGACGGGCTACAACCCCAAGGACGCCGAGGGCTTCATCAATCTTTTCGCGCTACCCATCACCGTGCCGCAGGAACCGGCCGTTACCGCTGCACCAAAGAAAGTTCCGCAGAAGGCCAACGCCTGATGACCGCTCCCCGAGAACAGAAGATGTGGGGTGGCCGCTTCGAACGCGGTCCCGACGCATCTTTCTACGAATTCGAGCGCTCCTGGAGCTTCGATCGCCGTATGCTCCCGCAGGAGCTCGCGCTCGATCGCGCCTGGGCGCGCGCCACCGTCGCTGCGGGCATTCTTACCGAACAGGAAGGCCAGGAAATCGCTACTGCACTCGACGAAATCGGGCTGCGCGCGCAGACCGATCTTGCGTGGCTCGACGCTTCGCCGGCCGAGGACGTTCATCACTTCGTCGAATCCGCGCTGATTGAAAAACTCGGCACGCTCGGCGCCAAGTTGCATACTGGACGCAGCCGCAACGAAATGGTCGCTACGGAATTTCGCATGTATGTGCGCGAAGCTGTGCAAGATCTCCGCCGCGCGCTCGCTTTGTTGGAACGCGCCATCGCGGCGCAGGCCGAGAGCAACCTGCAAACTCCCATGCCCGGCACGACGCACACGCAGCACGCGCAGCCGATTCTGCTTTCGCACTGGCTGCTGGCACACGGCGAAGCATGCCATCGTGATGCCGAACGCCTCGCCGCTGCCTCTGCGCGCGCCGATGATTGCCCGCTCGGCTCCGGCGCCCTCGCCGGCTGCGCTTTTCCGCTCGATCGCAACGCCTTGGCGCGCGATCTTGGATTTTCACGCACGACGGCCAATAGCCTGGACGCCGTCAGCGACCGCGACTTCGCACTCGAGTTTCTTTTCGCGCTTTCCACCCTCGCGATGCACCTCTCGCGCCTCGCCGAAGATTTCGTGTTATTCGCTTCGCCCGAATTCGCTTTCATCGAGCTGCCCGATGAATTTTCCACGGGCAGCAGCCTGATGCCGCAGAAAAAAAACCCCGACGCCTGGGAATTGATTCGCGGCAAGACCGGCCGCATCTATGGCTCGCTCGTCGCACTGCTGACCACGTGCAAGGGCTTGCCCTCCAGCTATCAGCGCGATCTGCAGGAAGATAAAGAGCCGCTCTTCAGCGCGCACGACCAGGCGCTCTCAATGATCCAGATTGCCGCCGCCACTCTCGCGGCCACGCGTTTCCGCACCGACCGTCTTTGCCAGGCGGCGCAGGATCCCGCGCTCGTTGCCACGGAAGTCGCGGATTATCTGGTCACTTTCGGCGTGCCCTTTCGCGAAGCGCACGAAATCGTGGGAAAAGTGCTGCGCGCGGCCGAGCAAGACGGAATATCCATCCGCGAAATGCCGCTCGAACGACTAAGAGAATTCTCCCCAGCGTTTGGGCCGAGCTTGGCCACCGCGCTTACGCTCGAGTCCGCTCTGGCTCGTCGCGCCACGCGCGGTGGCACGGCTCCGGGCGCCGTCCGCGCCGCCCTGCAGGACTTCAAAGCGCGCCTCGCCAAGCTCGAGGAGAATCCATGAGAACGCGCCGCGCAAAAATTTCCGACGCCGCAGCGATTCACGAACTCATCGCGCATTACGCCGCGCAGGGATTGCTACTCCCCCGCGCGGTAGACGAAATTCGCGCCAACATCGGCCACTTTATCGTTCAGGAAGATGGTCATCGTGTCGTGAGCTGCCTTTCGCTGGAAAGTTACGGCGCCGATCTCGCTGAAATCCGTTCCATCGCGGTGGACCCTGAAAATCGCGGCCAGGGATTCGGCGCGCGCCTGATCGCCTCCGTCCTCGCAGAAGCCCGCCGCCGCGGCATCGCGCGCGTTTTTGCCGTCACGCACGCGCCGCAATTTTTCGAACGCCAGGGCTTTGCCGCAGCCGCGCGCCAGTCGCTCAGCGAAAAAATCGAACGCGATTGCCGCACCTGCTCCCAGCAGCGCACTTGCAAACTCGTCGCGGTGGTCGCCACGGTAATTCCCGAACGCGTCGTGTTGCCCATCCTGTCCGATTCCATAGCCCCGGCTCCGGCCTGCTAACCGGCGAACCCATGACTACGCGCCTATCCAACATCGACATCCCGCAAGGTTTCACTTTTGCCGCCACGCACTGCGGCTTGAAAAAGTCCAAGCTCGATTTGGCCATACTGATCAGCGAAACGCCCGCGTCGGCCGCCGCCGTCTTCACCACCAACCGCGTGAAGGCCGCTCCCGTAATTGCCTCGCAGTTGCATCTGCGGCAGTCGGCGCATCGCATGCGCGGCGTGATCGTCAATTCGGGCAACGCGAATTGCTGCACCGGCTCGGAAGGCCTTTCAGCTGCGGCCACCACGGCGCTGAAACTCGCGCGCGAGCTTGGGCGGCTGCACCCTTCACAAATTCTGGTGTGTTCCACCGGCGTCATCGGCGTGCCACTGCGTTGGCAAAAAATCGTGAACGCGATTCCGCGCCTGGTCCGCGCACGCCATCGCATCGCCAAATCCTTCGCGGAATTCGCGCGCGCCATCATGACCACGGACACGCGCCCCAAATGGGCCGCCGCAAAATGCCGGATCGCCGGGAAACAAGTTCGCATCCTCGGCTGCACCAAGGGCGCCGGGATGATTCAGCCCAACATGGCCACGATGCTGGGGTTTCTTGCCACCGACGCGGCCATTTCTCCAGCGCTGCTCTCCCGTGCGTTGCGCACAGTCGTCGAGCGAACCTTTAACGCCATCACCGTCGACGGCGACACTTCGACCAACGACACCGTCACGCTGCTCGCCAATGGCGCATCCGGCGCGCGCAAAATCACAAACGCAAATGACGATTGGAAAAAATTCAGCGCGGCGCTGGAACTCGTCTGCCAATCCCTCGCCCTGCAAATCGTGGCCGACGGCGAAGGCGCCCGGCACGTAGTCGAAGTCGAAGTTCGCGGCGCGCCCAACGATCGCGCTGCAAAGCAAGTCGCGCTCACCATTGCGAATTCGCCGCTGGTGAAAACCGCGATCGCAGGAGCCGATCCCAATTGGGGCCGCATCTTCGCAGCGGCCGGCCGCTCCGGCATCGCATTCGATTTCGGGCGCGCGGACATTTCTCTCGCCGGCGTAAAAGTCTGCCGCCGTGGCCGCGAAAATCCCTTCGACGAGCGCGCCGCGCATCGCAAAATGCTCGCGAAGTACGTGCCCATCGTTGTCTCGCTGCATTCTGGCGACGGCCACGCGCGGGTGTGGACTTGCGATTTCACCGCCGAGTACGTTCACATCAACGCCAGCTATCGGACCTAGCCCGCGCCGCCGGTCCACCACCCGCCGTTGTTGACTGCCGCAGCCTATTGCAGCAAGATGCTCCTGAGCAACTGGAGCGCTCGCTTCAGCCGGGTGTGGTCAGGTGGTCGCTGGCCGCGCGGCCGATTTCCTGTCTCTTCAGCCTCGTGTTTTGCGCCGGGGCACTTGCCGGACGCAAAGGGAGAACGACCGTGAAGAAATTGTATGTCGGTAATCTGTCGTTCAAGGCCACGGAAGAGCAAATAGCGGCGCTGTTTTCGGAAATTGGTGTGCAGCCTGATTCGTTAACACTGTTGCGCGATCGTTTCACCGGACAGCCACGCGGTTTCGGTTTTGCTGAAATTGGCAACGACGCCGAAGCGGACAAAGCCATCGAAGCGCTCAACGGCAAGGATTTTCTGGGCCGCGCGCTGGTAGTGAATGAAGCGCGTCCGCAGCGTGAAGGCGGCGCGGGTGGAGGACGTGGCGGTCATGGCGGCGGAGGCGGTGGTGGTGGACGCAGCGGTCATGGCGGCGGAGGTGGTGGCGGTGGCCGTGGAGGACGCGGCGGCGGAGGTTACGGTGGTGGCGGCGGAGGTGGCCGCGATCGCTAATTCACATCGATCGAGTTTCGTTCAGTTACGACGGGCGTGCACACCTTGCGCGCCCGTTGGTATTTTCGTAGCGCGAAATAAGCGTCAAACACCTGCCTGCAAATCTAAGCGATCGCCTTACGTTCCTGCGCTAGAGCCCGGCGTATCGGCGTTTCCACTTCGGTGATCTCGCCACCCTTGTACTCAAAGCGGACCAGCGTCGCGCCGCGCACTCCCTGGGCCACCAGCGCGCCCACATCCAGCTTGGCCTCCGCCTCCGCCAAATCTTCCGCGGAAGCATAAAGCGCCGGGTTCTTCGGCAAAAACACGGGACAGCAATCGTGAAATGGCTCCGACGAAACATCGTACGTCCCAATCTTTTTCGCCGTCGCAAGGATGTCCATCTTGTCCGCGCCAATCAGCGGTCGGAACACCACCATGCGCGACGCAGCGTCCACCGCGACCAGATTCCGCAGCGTCTGCGAAGCCACCTGGCCCAGGCTGTCGCCGGTCAAAAGCGCAAGGCTGCGATCCCGCTTCGCCAGCGCTTCCGCGATCCGCAGCATCATCCGCCGGTACAGCAGCACGCGGTAATCTTCAGGCGCATAACGCACAATTTCCCGCTGAATCGCCTCAAACGGCACGCGGTACAGCTTCGCGTGAAATTGATACGGAACCAGCTTGCGCGCCAGGCCGCTCGCCACGTGCAGCGAAGATTCCCCTGCCTCCGCGCCCGTGCCATAAAAATGCACGAAGCTCAAATGCGCCCCGCGCTTCATCATGTGATACGCCGCTACCGCCGAATCATACCCGCCGGAAAGCAGGCACATCATCCGACCCGCGGTGTTCGGCGGCAAACCTCCCGCGCCGAGAATTTTCCGCGCGTACACCAGCGCCATGCTCTTGGTGATTTCCACGTAACAGGTCATCTCCGGCTGGTTCAAACGCACACGCACGTTGCGATTTGCGGTGCGTAATTGTTCGAGTAGGTGACGTCCGATGATTACTTCCGTCTCCAGGCTCGTCGTCGGAAATCGCTTGTCGCTGCGCTTCGCTCGCACCGCGAAGCTTTCGAAACGCAGCGGCTCCATTTCTTCCCAAGCCGCGCGACACAGTTCATCCATGTTTCGCTCGACCGCCCGCGCCACAGCGTAGAACGCAATCCCCATCACGCGGTCCAGTCGCGCCGTCACTTCCGCGAGCGACGCTCCATCGCCCAGCCACACCACCATGCGATCGCCCGGCTGTTCGATGCGCTCCACCGGAACGCCCTGCAGCGCGATGCGCAACGCCGTATGCAGCTTGCGCAGAAAAAATCGTCGGTTGCGGCCCTTCAGCCACAACTCGTGATAGTGAACGACGATGATTGGATTGCTCATGAAATTTTCACGCGACGCTCATCAATTCCAAGCTTCAGGAAAGTATAACACCCCGCTGCTGCGTCCGCGGCGCGTCGCACCAGCCACCGTGGATTCATGGATTCCTGCCGGCCGCAGACGCGTTTTCGGCGGCTCGTACGGCGGCGCACAATCCGCCGATAACTTTATAGCTACAACGAATGTTCGCAGGCGACTTTCCACTACTTCTGGGGTTACTATCGGCACCGCTCCCGTCCCTGGAGCGACCCGGCATGGCTCGGTCATGCCAAGGCCATGCCGTTAGCGGATGCCCGGTTGGCGCGAATCTTCGTCCTACCCAAACCGCCCGGCGTGCATCCAATTCCAGCATCAGGGCAGCAGGGGAGAAACGTATGTGGAATAGACGAGACTGGGACGACTTCTTCTTGATTGTCCGGAAGCGGTGGAGCGCGCATCGCCCGCCGCGTCCCGTGGATCTTTCGCACCGCAATCGCCTGGTGCCCACGGAAGGCTACAGCCTCGCCGAGTTGGATCAGGCTGGTTTGAGCATCGAGCAAGCAGAATATCTCGGACTGCCCGTGGACGCCGGCCGCGTCGGCTCCTATGGCCCCAATGTCACCACGCTCCGCGAGTTCTATCGCTCCAGCCGTTCGCGTTTCTAAGCTAAGTTTCCTCAACCCTCACCAGGGCTGTCGTATGTCTCCGAAACGTTAAATCTTCCGCTCCGCGCCTCGCAACATTCAAAATTCCGCTATCCGGTGCCCTGCAGCCGCGTCTAATCCCGCTTGAAACGGTTTTGCCCTCGCTGGCGTATCATCCATACGCATCTAACTGATTTTCACTAGGAGACTGCTCGATGAAGAAGGCTGTGCTGGCCCTCGCCATCCTTTTTATTTCGCTCGCATCCGCGTCCGCATCATTCGCGCAAGCGCAAGACACCAAGCCGCTGCTGCTGCGCCAACCCACCCTGAGCCGCACGGACATCGCGTTCATGTACGGCAACGACCTGTGGAAAGTCAGCCGCGAAGGTGGCGACGCGATCCGCCTCACCGCCGGACCCGGCATCAAGCGTGGCCCGCATTTTTCACCTGATGGCCAATGGATCGCTTTCACCGGCGAGTATGACGGCAAGCTGAACGTCTACGTGATCTCCGCGAGCGGTGGCACTCCGCGCCGTGTCACCTATCACGCCGGCCCGGACATCGTCGCCGGATGGACCCCGGACGGCAAAAACATTCTGTTCGCATCACAGCGCGATAACTTCGCCAACGGCACCCTGGCTCTCTTCACCGTTCCCGCCGCGGGCGGCTTCCCCGCAAAGGTTCCGCTCCCCATTGGTTGGGAAGGCTCCTACTCTCCCGATGGAAAGTATCTTGCGTATCGCCCCACAGCGGCCCCATTTGGCAATTGGAGCCACTACCGCGGCGGCACGTCTCCGCGTATCTGGATCGCGAATCTAGCGGATTCCAGCATCGAAAAACTCCCTCACGAGGATTGGAATGATCAAAATCCACTTTGGGTCGGTGACACGATTTATTTCCTCTCGGATCGCAACGGCGCCTACACCCTGTTCGCGTACGACACGAAATCCAAGGCCGAAACGCAGCTGCTCGAAAATACTGGCCTGCCCATTAAATCCGCCGACGCCGGCCCGGGCGCGATTGTCTACGAACAATTCGGCGCGCTGCACCTGTACGACCTCTCCACGCACCGCCAGCAACTCATTCAAGTCCATATCGAATCCGACCTCGTCGAAGTCCGCCCGCATTTCGAAAAAGTCGCCAAGCACATCAATGACGCTGCGATTTCGCCCACCGGCGTGCGCGCTGTCTTCGAAGCCCACGGCGAAATTCTCACTGTCCCGGCGGAAAAGGGCGATATTCGTAACATCACGAATTCTCCGGGCGTTGCCGACCGCGCCCCGGCCTGGTCTCCTGACGGAAAAACTATTGCCTACTTTTCCGACGAGTCCGGCGAATACGCGCTGCACCTGCGCGCGCAGAATGGCTTGGGTGAAGTCCGCAAAATCAATCTCGGTGTTCCGCCGTCCTTTTTTTACGGCATCACCTGGGCGCCGGACAGCAAGAAAATTGCCTACACCGATAAATGGCTCAATCTCTGGTACGTGGATCTGGACAAACCCACTCCCGTGAAAGTGGACACCGATTACTACGACGTACAGAGTCTCAATCCCGCGTGGTCGCCTGACAATCGCTGGATCGCCTACACCAAACAGCTGCCTAGCCATTTCCGCGCGGTCTTTGTCTATTCGCTCGATACTGGAAAATCCACCCAGATTACGGACGGCATGAGCGATGCGCGCTTCGCGGTGTTCGATAAAAACGGCAAATACCTTTATTTCGCCGCTAGCACAAATGCTGGACCCGCGATTTTCTTCCTGGATATGTCCAGCGACGGCAAAGAAGTGACGCGCAGCGTGTACGTCGTCGTTCTGCGCAAGGATCTTCCGTCGCCGCTCGCGCCTGAAAGCGATGAAGAAAAGCCGGCCACTGACAAACAAGATGCCGACAAGTCCAAGGACGCATCCAAATCCGATCAGGACGCGGATAATGACAAAACCAAGGACAAGGGTAAGGACAAAGATAAAGACAAAGATAAGGAGAAGGACAAGGAACCCGTCAAAGTCACCATTGACTTCGACAACCTCAGCCAGCGCATCCTCGCGCTTCCGCTCCCACCCAAAAATTACGTAGATCTATCTCCCGGTAAGACAGGCGAGCTTTTCACGCTCGAATTTCCGCCCGCGCCGGATTCCCAAGGGCCTCCCAGCCTGGTCTTCGCGAAATTCGATCTCACCAAACGTAAATCCGAACAACTTATCGCCGGCATCCAGAACGCCTCTGTCTCTTTCAACGGCGAAAAATTTCTCTACCAGCAGGGTGAAGGCTGGTTCATAGCGCCCACCGCGGCGGCCGCGAAGCCCGGCGAAGGCGCGCTTAAACTCGACGCCATGGAAGTCTGGGTCGAGCCGCGCGCCGAATGGAAACAGATGTACGACGAAATCTGGCGCATCGAACGCGATTTCTTTTACGACCCGCATCATCACGGCGTGAATCTGCAGGCCTTGGCCAAGGAATATGAACCCTATCTCGATCGCATCGCCACGCGCGACGATCTGAACTATCTCTTCCAGCAAATGCTCAGCGAGATCAACGTCGGCCACATGTTCGTCGGCGGCGGCGACATCCCCGAAGTGCAGCCGCTGCAGGTCGGCCTTCTCGGTGCCGATTACAGTGTCGAAAATGGCCGCTACCGTTTCGCGCGCGTGTATAACGGAGAGAACTGGAATCCCCAACTCCACGCGCCGCTCACGCAACCCGGCGTCAATGTTGTCGCCGGTGAATATCTTCTCGCCGTGAACGGTCGCGACGTTCATGCCGATGAGGACGTTTATAGTTATTTTCAGGAGACCGCCGGCAAGCAGACCGTTTTAAAAGTTGGGCCGCACCCCGACGGTTCCGGCTCGCGCGAAGTCACCGTCGTTCCCGTCCCGGACGAAACCGGTTTGCGCAATCGCACCTGGATCGAAGACAATCTCCGCAAAGTTACCGAACTCAGCGGTGGCAAGCTCGCCTACGTCTACCTCCCCAACACTGCCGCGGGCGGCTTCACCAATTTCAATCGCTACTATTTCGCGCAAGTGGGCAAGCAGGGCGCCGTCATTGACGAGCGCTTCAATTCGGGGGGCCAGGCAGCCGATTACATCATCCAGTACATGCAGCGAAAAATTTGGAATTACTGGACTGCGCGTGAAGGCGCCGATTATTCCACGCCTCTCAGCGGAATTTACGGGCCGAAGGTGATGATCACCAATGAATTTGCCGGCTCCGGCGGTGACGCGTTGCCGTGGTATTTCCGTCACGTTGGCCTCGGCCAGCTCGTCGGCAAACGCACCTGGGGCGGCCTGGTCGGCATCGGCGGCTATCCCAGCCTGCTCGATAACGGCTTCGTCACCGCCCCGCGCTTCGCCTTTTTCACTACCGACGGAAACTGGGACGTGGAAAATCACGGGGTCGCACCCGATATAGATATCGAGATGGAGCCTGCGGCCTGGCGCCAAGGTCACGACACGCAACTCGAAAAAGCCATCGACGTAGCCATGCAGGAACTGGCAAAAAATCCGCCACCGCCGATCAAACGCCCGGCCTACCCGGATTATTCAAAATATTCCACCGCGCATTAAACTCGCGCCGCGCTGTGAATGATTGACGCGCCGGTGCGGAGACACTCCGCACCGCGCGTCCCGACCGCCGCAAATTCGGTTGCAGTCCGTCCGCCAACCCTTTAACGTATGACGTCGTTGCAGCACTCAGGAACGTCATCGTGAAAAAGAAAATTCGCGTCGTGCAATACGGCCTGGGCCCCATCGGTTCTTCCATCGTGCGCCTGATGCGCCTAAAAGATTCCCTGGAAATCGTCGGCGCGATTGATAAAGACCCCGCTAAAGCTGGACGCGATCTCGGCGAAGTAGTCGGCGCGTCCGACGTGCCCTGGGGCGTCTTGATTTCGCCGGATGCGACACTCATGCTCGAAAAGCCCGTGGATGTAATCGTCCATTCCACTTCTTCCTACCTCACCAGCGTAATGGAACAGCTTCTCGAGTGCATCTCCGCGGGCTGCTGCATCGTTTCCACTTGCGAAGAACTTGCCTATCCATTCCGGAAACATCCCGAGCTTTCCCACAAATTGGACGCTGCGGCAAAAGAAGAAGGCGTCGCCCTCGTTGGCACCGGCGTGAATCCTGGCTTCGTGATGGACAAGCTCGCTCTGACCCTCAGCGCCGCCGCGCAGCGCATTGATTGGCTCAGCGCCGTACGCATCGTGGACGCTTCCAAGCGCCGCCTGCCTCTGCAGAAAAAAATCGGCGCCGGCATGACGCCTGAGGAATTCCATGCGCAGGTCGCCGCCGGCGTAATCAAACACCACGGGCTGCCGGAATCCATCGCCATGGTGGGCGATGGCTTAGGCTTTGCTCTGGACGATATTTCCGAAACGATCGAACCGGTAATCGCTGAAGAAATTATCAAAACGGAATTTCTTGAAGTGACGCCAGGCCAAGTCGCCGGCGTGCATCAAATCGCGCGTGGCGTCTCCGCCGGACAAGAAAAAATCTTCATGGAATTAAAAATGTACGTCGGCGCCCGCCATCCCGCCGACACCGTTGTGCTGAAGGGCGAGCCGCATCTCACCCTGACAATCCCCGGCGGCACGCATGGCGACGTCGCCACCGCCGCCGTCGTCGTCAACTCCATCCCGGCGATCCTGGCCGCCAACGCCGGCCTGCGCACCTCGCGCGACCTTCCCCTCGCTTTTTTCCCGCCCAATGCCAAACCATAGACTCAACTTGCAGCCTTGCTCCAAAAGCGCGCCACTGCCGAATAGTCCGGATCATCCTTCGACGCATCTTTCACTGCGCTGTACGTGGCGTACGCCGCAGCTGCAGCCGGCAAATTGACGCCCTGGTGCCGCGCCAGCTCCAGCGCGAGCCGCATATCCTTGTGCATCAGTCGCAGGGGAAAACTCGCCGCATATTCATTCTTCAGCATCAGTGGCGCTTTCACATCCAGAACCCCCGCGCGCGCCATGCTCGATTGCATTACCTCAACCAATTTCTCGCCCGGCACACCCGCCGACGTAGCGAGCGCGAGCGCCTCGGCCAACGCCTCCACCTCCAGCGCCAGAATCAAATTCATCGCCAGCTTCACCGTCTGCCCCGCACCGTTAGGCCCCAACGAAAAGAATTTCTTCCCCAGCACTTCCAGCACCGGCTTCGCGCGCTCCAGCACTTCTGCTTTTCCGCCAATCATGAACACAAGCTCGCCTTTTTTTGCGCCCCAGTCACCGCCCGTTACCGGCGCGTCCAGGAAATCCACTCCGCGTTCGCCGCACGCGGCCGCCACGCGCCGCGCAAGTTCCGGCGAAATTGTGCTCGAATCCATATAAAGGCTGCCGCGCCGCAAACCTTCCATCGCCCCTTGCGCGCCCCATAAAACTTCTTCCAGCGCCGGCGGATCGCTCACGATGCTGATCAGCACATCCGCTGCCGCCGCGGTCTCGCGCGGATTCGCCGCAAGCTTCGCGCCCTCGCTCACCAATTCTTCCGCGCGCGCCGCCGTGCGATTCCACACCACCAGCGGAAATCCTGCCTTCAGCAGGTTGCGCCCCATCGGCTTGCCCATCAGGCCCAGTCCGATCAATCCAACCGTCGGTTTCATTTCGTGCCTCCGGAACCAGGACAAAAATATACCTGCACGCGCCGGCAAATGCGAACCGGCCGCGCGATTTCAGGCCTCCATTACCGGATTATAAGAACGCGGAGGGAACTTCCCCTGCTGTAACGCTATTTTTTCTTTGTGGGCTTGGGCACTGCCCGAACCTGCGCAGCCTCGTCGCGCACTTCCACCACGCGGATCACGTACGAATAGGGAATTTCCACCCGCATGGTTTTCTCTTTTCCGCCCGACGCAAAGCGCTCCTGTACGAAAATCGTTTTGCCAGTATCCGACGCCAGCGTCCCGATCGTCGAAAGCTGCAAATCGCCAGCGCGATAGTGCGCCTCCACGCGCTTCCCCACCAACTCGCTGTATCGTGCCATTCCACCTCAGCCGGCCGACCAATTAACAGCAGCCATCCCGCCGACTGCGCAGTATATACGAATCAATAAATAAGTGAGCTCTTGATATTAATGATGTACGTGAGAGGTAACCACTGCGCTCTGCGGCGTGGGGTCGCCGTCGCTAAGTTCCAAATTAGCCACAAACATTAACGTCACCGCAGCCACGACGCTCGCCGCCAGATAGCCAAGAAACACCGGCCACACCCAGCCCAGCGCTCCAGGCTGGCCGGCAAATCGCAACGTAACAATCCACCATGCGATCGCTCCGGCAGCCAACCCTGCAAATGCCGCAAAATTCCGGCTCAGCTCCGAAATCGCCAGCGGGTGCTGGCAGCTCGCGCAAACCAGATCATACGAATACACGGCCACGCTTCCAGCCGGCATCTCCGCGCCGCAATTCGGACATTTTCTCACCGCCATCTTTCACCTCCGAAGCTTCAACGATCAGCGCTCGCCAGATCCTCGATCAGCGAAAATTCCACGCGGTGCCGGAAAGGATCAATGCGCTCGGCCCGCACCCGCACGCGATCCCCTAGCCGAAAGGCCCGTCTTGATCCTCCGCCTCGACGCGAACCGCGATACGGCTCGCAGACAATCGAATGGTCGCGGTCGTGATACGCGCATCGCTGCCCGGTAAATTCCTCCAGCCGGTCGATGCTCACCAAGCCTTCCACGAAAATCTCCACGAGCTCCACAAAAAATCCGAATTTCTGCACCGAAATTATCAGCGCCGAATATTCCTCGCCCAGATGGCTTTCCATGAATTGCGCCGTCTTCCATTCCATTAGCTCGCGCTCCGCCGCATCTGCCCGCCTCTCCGCTTCCGAGCTTTCCGCCGCGATATCCTGCAATTCCCCCCGCCGGTACGGCCCCAGCACCGCCACGGTCTCCTCTTTCCCTGTGCGTGCGTTCTCCACGTGAGCGCGCAGCGGCACCACATCTGGGTTTTCCAGCGCCCATTTCAGCGCCCGGTGCACGATTAAATCAGGATAGCGCCGGATCGGCGAAGTGAAATGCGTGTATTCCTTCGTCGCCAGCGCAAAATGTCCCAGCACGTCCACCGCGTAGCGCGCCTGCTTCAGCGAACGCAGCATCAGGTAGGAAAGAATCCGCTCTTCCGGCTTGCCTGCGATTTTTTCCGTCAACCGCTGGTAATGCTGTGGCCGTATGTCCACTTCCTCCGCCGCCGGCATCGTCACGCTCATCGGCTGCATGCGTCCCCGTCCGCGCCCTTCGCGCGCTTGCGGACGCGCGCGTCCGTGCCGCACCACTACGCGCCGCTCCGCCAAATCGTCCACGCCCAACGAATATCCAAATGCTTG